>JACCEC010524805.1_pt1 | contig 26216 bp, 27 predicted proteins | sample 7450121 | NCBI WGS metagenome assembly JACCEC01 (sample SAMN15323455, study PRJNA562643) | freshwater metagenome | isolation source: river surface water | place: USA:Blue River Watershed | collected 2017-08-18 | reverse complement strand
TTAATCATTTAATCATTATAATTACTTATAATAATTAACTGTATTCATCCAATTATTAATCATTTAATCATTATAATTACTTATAATAATTAACTGTATTCATCCAATTATTAATCATATCAATATCAATATAATCAAATTCTATTTCTGATAATCTATCAATACTATTATTAATATCATTAATTAATTGATTCACTTCTGATAAAACACTTTCTTTATATTTCATCTTTTTATTTAATTCTAATTGAATTAAGGCATCATGTTTAACTTCTGGTTCTTTAACTTTCTTAACCCTAACTTTTTTAACTTTAATCGGTTTATCTTTAATATCTTTAATTTTAAGTTCTTTAATCTTGATTACTTTTTCTTTTTTAACTTTAACCGGTTTACTAATAATAAAATCATCAAAAATCTTTTGAGCATTATTATCTACTAAACTTAAAAATTGTAATGCTGGATTCATAATTTGATTAGTTAGATAAAAATTATAATCTATTTCTAATCCTTTTTCTTTAATCTCTTTTGGTGTTTCAATTATCTCACCTTGTAATAATTTTTTACTATCTGGGTTATCAACTTTAATAACAGCAAATTCAATTCTATCACCTGACTGAGGTGCATTACCTGGGTCTCTTTCTGCTATTTTTTGACTTAGATAAGCGTGAGCAATCTTTTGCCAATCTTTATATGATTCTTTCATTTTTAAATTTCTACTTTGTAAAAAATATTTAATATCATATTTTCCTTCAAACATATCTACTAAACATTTCTTTGCATAATCAATTGCTCCTTGTGGGCTACGATTATCAATTAGTTGATTAATAATACCACTACAGATTTCTTTTACAATCGGGGCATTATCTCTTCTTTTCAAAACAATACCCATAAAATCTTGTTTAAATTTATTAGGGTCAAATTCATATTTATTTCCAACATATCTTTTTTTAGTTAGAATTGCAAATGGATAAAATGTTTTTTCATATTCTAAATCATGAGGAAATGGTAATCTACTTTTAACAAGTTCACCGGATATTACTCCCATTTCCATAGAATAATTTAAAGTTCTTTTATCAGTAATAGCATCACCACCTTTATAAATATCAATAACATATTTTTTTGTGTTATTTGTAAATTTCCATCTAGGCTGTATCCAATAATAATTATTATTATCATCTTTCAAATATTTATTTACAAATCTTGTTATTTTATTATAATAATTAATATTATATTGATTAAAATTTAAATTCAAATCTTTTTCAACAAAGTCTTCTAATATTTCATCCAATGTTTTCTTACCAACTGATTTTTTAAATTTATCAATAAATATAATAATCTTATCAGATATATCACATACTTCATGTGTATTATTATTATTATTATTATTATTATTATCTAATAAATATTTTTTAATTTTTTCTGATATTTCAATATTCTTTAATTTAATATTATCCATAACAATTTCCATAATTTTATTATCATAATTTTTATTAATTGATTCTAAAAAATTAGTAATTAATTGTTTAGGTTTAGAATCATTAATAATCCATTTATCTCTTAACACTCTTGTTAATAATGATTTAGATAATGATGTTATTTTTTTCAAAAACTTGTCTGAATCTAGTTCATTACTAATCTCATCAGACCAATCAAAACCAGATATTAATTTATTAGCAAAGTCATCAATAATTTGTTCAGTTGGAACAAAATAAGATAATTTACCTTCTTCATCTTTAAAAATATTTTTAACATATTTAGTTAATGGTTTCATAATATATTCTTTTCTATTTTCATACAAGTCTTCAGATACCAATCTTATTTTATTAAGTTGATGTTTAGCCCAACCTAATAATTTAATTTCAAACATATTTGTATAATTCTTTTCAACTAATTCTTGTAAAGTCCATAACCAAGGTAAATAACTTTCTTCCATATACTCTTTTAAAAATTGTTTCATCCTTTCCTCAATTGGCAAAACTATTTCATTGTGTAATGGTTCTGGCATTGTAAAAGGTGGTTTAGGTAATTCTAAATCAGTAATTTTATTTTCAGAATAATATTCATCAAATAATTTATTAAATATTAATCTTTCATCATTACCAAAAAATGGATTAATTAATTCTTTAGCAAACTTTACAACTTTTCTCCAAATAATAATAGCATCATCTTTTTCTAAAAGTTCTGAATTTTCCCTAAATCTATAACAACTAAAAATGGAATCCGTATTATGAACAATTAATGAACCAACTCCTGCTTGAAAGTGATGATTATCTGTTGTCAAGTCATAAACATATTCTTCATAAATATTATGTTCTATAATACTAATAATTTTATTTGCATTATCCAAATTATTTAGTGTTAATAAATATTTATTATCAATATAATTTACTCCAACATTATGACCTTTCATTTTTAATTCATAATAACATTTCATCGCTTCAATGTTATTATCAAAATAATAATATTTCATGTTATTATCAAAATAATAATTATTATTATTATTATTTATTTCTGGGAAACTGTGTAATAACATATCTCCTATTTTTAAATTCTTTGGTGAAATTTCTTTACCATCAATATTTAACATTGAATGGTCATCAGTTACTACAACAGAACCTGAATGTGTTGTTATTCTAAATAATTTTTTATTAGGTGCTAGTTTATGTCTAATAACACGATGTACTTTAGTCCAACCTTTTTCAGACCAACATTCAATATTATCAAGTTCCGCACATTCTTTATTTTGGTCTGTATTAGTTCTAAGTATTGATAACCAATTATTAGATAAATTATTAATAGACTCAATAAATATTTCTTGTGTTAATGAGTTTCTTAATAATAAAGGTGTATTACCAATAACACTGTCTCCATACCTAATAACAGGTTGAAATGTTAATGGACTAATTTCTTTAATATATTTTTCAATACGATTAATTAATTCAGTATCATCTTTTGCTTTTAGTTCCAAGTTATAAATATGATTTATTTTATCACTGTTATTTTTATTATAATAATATTTCAATCCATTAATTACCCAAGGTAAAATCTCTTCATCATACTTTTTTGCCAAGATAAGCATTTCTCTACCAGTTGACGTAGTACACGCTGCTATATCTCTTTTACATACTGGTGATGTTGGTGCTCCTAGTTGCCCGTAAAGGGAATTAGCAGTAATCTTAACTGCTAACTGTTTAGCATCTAAAATTCTATATTTAAATGGGTCTTTCTCAATACCCATTAATTTTTTAATTCTTTTTCTTTCTTTCATCAAATTATCAAGAATAGTTGGAATAACACCAAGTCTTCTTGAACCATCTGGATTTTTTAATTGTGCAAATCTTCTATATTGAATTGAACCATCATTTTCTTTATAATTAGCATTATAATATGTTACACCATCTAAATTATCATAAATTTCATTTTCAATCATAGTTTCGTGACTCATATTTTTATGAATGATTGATGAAGGATAAAGTGAAGCATAATCTTTAGTCGCTACAGCCTCATATTCTACTTTAGGAACAGGATCAAATACAATAGCACCTTCATAAGTACTTGATTCTGTTTCTATTTCTGATTTATTTTTTGATTTACAATTAGGACAATCCCATTTATCTAAAAATTCATACTCACAATCTTTACATTTATATAATTTATTTAATTTAATAACTGGAAAAATATATTTTTGTTTTCTAAATTCTTTTAAACATAATGAAAATAATTTTACTCCTTGTCCTCTAATAAAAAGATATGATAAAGGTACATAACATACATTAGCCATCTCAATATTTTTAGTAACTACTTCTAATTTATTAATTAACAAACTAACTAATTTACAATCCTTAATACAGTATTTTGCAACAATAGCCCTATCTTCAGAAGAACCTTTATAAAGTCTAAAAATATCTTTTGGTCCAACATCATCTTTTGCTTGAGACCAACATAACTTCCATTTTTTATTAAAGTTTTTTAATTCTTCAACTAATAAATTATCTTTCTTTACAATAATTTTATTATCAATAATATTATTAATTAAATATTTATCACCTAATTCATCAGATACAAAACCTTTATTAATTTCAATATGAATATAATCATTAATAAAAATATCTTTTGTTGTTTTACATTCTAATTCAACACAATCTTCATTAATAATAAAATTAATAATATCACCCTTAATAAAGTTTGATGCAACTGAATCTAATTTATATGATGATAGTGTAAATGTCTTTTGAACATCTTTCATCAAATCAATATGAATTCTTCCTGGAGTATCCCAAAATCTTATCAAGTTCTCACCCATTGCTGAAGATGCTAATTTACTGTCTTTAAAATTACATTTATAATTTATTAATTTTGACATATAACTCATATCTTCTTCGATATGTAATATCTGTTTACACCTATCATACATATATTTTTCATCAAAGAAAAAGATATTATAACCTGTAATAATATCACAATCATTATTATTAATTTCATTTAAAAATCCAATCATTAATTCTTCTTCTGACTTGAAACTTTCTACAATTGTAATATCATCAAATTTTGATGTTTCACCTAAACAAGCAATATATTGTCTATATGGAATACTTTGACCTAAATATGTATAAGTAATACCAATTTGAATAACAACATCATCTATTCTTTTTGCTTGAGGGAACTCACCATCTCCTGAATAGGTTTCAATATCAAAAGAAGCAATTCTAAATGGTGCATTATTATCTTTTTTAATTGGTACTAAATTTTTATAATTTAAAACTATTTCAATATCACATCTTGATTCTTTGTCAAACTGAATTAAATTATAAGTATCTTTTTCTACTTTAACCCAAGCACAACCACTAATATCTCTAATATGAGAACATCTAATCATTGGTAAAATATTTGCTTCATATAATTTAAATTGATAAGGTTTATATTCACCAACTTTAATTTTATTATTTTCAATAAAATATTTATATTTTTTCATACCTTCATAATTATTAAATATTAATCTAACAAAATTAAATTCAGAATCATTTGTAAATCCTTCTGCTTTCTTTTGTCTAACTAATTTAATATCTTTCAATGTATGTTTATATTTATAATATACTCTACAATCTCTACTTTGAAAAAATGTTCCAAGTAAATCTATAAAATTATCTATATCACTATCACGACAATTTTGTAATTTGTTTGGCAATAAAATATAAAAATATGGTGTATATCCTTTTAATTTAGCATATACAGATTTACCATCTTCACATCTACCGAAAATATTAATGATGTACTCACCTACATCTTCTTCATCAACATCTTCTGGCGAACAATTAGCATTGAATGTTTCATGGTCTTCACACCAATCATAAATTTGAAATTCAATAGTTTTATCACTCATTTTATTAATAGTTATAATAATTATTAATAAAATAAATCTTTATCAATTTTTTCTAGGAAAAAACATACAAGCAATTTTTTCTGAAAAAAAATTATATTATTTAGTCATCATTAGTTTTTCTATTTCTAGTTCTTTTTAATGTTACTCTTTCTACAATAGGTCTTGATTTAATAATATGGTCGGTTAATGCGGTTGCTTTAATAGAATCACCTACAATTTCAGTAAGTGCTTTACATATTACTTCTTTTTTCAAAGGTGCTTGTGTTTTAGATACATTTCTTTTTAATTTACCATCTGGGACATCTAAATTAGTTTCATCAATTCTTTCTAAATATGATAAAATAAATTCTTCTTGAGACTTTTTTTCTTTTGTTAATAGTTTTGATTTTTCTCTATAATCTCTTATTTTATCATCAACCTCTAAATATTTTTTAACCGATTGTACAAATTCAGGTGATACTTTTTTTTTAATTGATTCAGTTTCAGACATATATAATATAAGAATATATTTTTTCTTTATTATAATTAATAATAACTTATTAATAAATGTGTTAATAAATTTAAAATTGTTAAAACAATTATCATTAAAGAAAATAACCTAATTTCATATAATTCTGTTTCAACTTTCATAAGTGAATAATCAAAAGGTAATTTATCATTTTCTACTTCTGGTAAATAAATAAGTATATATTTATCTTTAATATTATTTTCAATATGAAATGATAAAATAATATTATGTGTATCATTATCACTAATATAAATATTATCACTTTCTAATAAATTATATAATAATTTAAATACATCTTCTTTTGTTTCACAAGAATATAAATCTTTTGGTAAAATCTCTTTTTGAAAAAATCTTCTACTATCACTAATAATTGTTATTTTATTTGATTTTAAATAAATTGTATAAGGACCATTTTTAAAAACAGACATTTTATTTATGTTATTTAAATAAAAGATTTATTTAAATGAATTTATGTTTTTTCAAAAATTTATTTGTGCAGTTATACAATCCAAAATAGAACTGAATAAGAAAAAATAAAAAGTTGAAAAATATGATGAACACAACCAGTTTAATTGAAATCAAGATGATAGGCAAATCATCTTTATTAACATATTGCAAGAATGGGTGATTCATTTACTAATATATAAATTTATTAAATATATAATAAATAATAATTTCAATTTTTCCAAAATTATATATGTTTGATGATAATAATTTATCTATAATGATAATTTTGAATAATCCATATTTTTATTATACTGACCAAAATGAACTTTTCCTGCTTCTGTTAAATTATTCCAAAAATTATTAGCAATCTCATCTCCTCTAACTTGTTTTACTATTTTAGTATTATCCAATAATGTAATTGTACATTCGTGAATACAAAAATATACTTGTTTACATATATGATTTATATAAATATGTTTAAAATTAAATTCATCATTATTTGTTTTATTTTTGTTAGTTAAATGATATTTACCAGATTCATTTAAATATTCCCAATAATTATTAATTAATTCATCACTATTAAATTTTACAGTATGAGATGTTTTATTCATATATTCAACAATACAAAAATGAGAACATTTTTCTTTACAGTTATCTAATAATCCAATTATTTCAATACTTTTAATTGGTGATAATGACATTTTATTGTAATTATTAATAAAAATATGTTTTTAAAAATAAATTATATGGCTTTTTAAGCCTGTAATTTTTTCTAAAAAAACAAGAAATATTATAAACAATTCAATTATACCTCAGAGGTAAAATTGTTTATAATATTTAAGCGTGGTTTTATCAACAAAATATTTCTTTCTATCACCGTTCTTATAGATAAACTCACAAGCGTGTTTTGTGTCTTGGTGATAACACTTTTTTGAAACATTAATTTTGTGAAGATTATAAAAATTATAAATATGCTGAAAATGTGATTTATCTTTTTCAGAAAGATAATCCCAGTACTGAGAAACAATTTCAAACCCTGATAATTTAAATGTAACATATGTATCATCTTTATATGTTACCATACAGAAATGATTACATTCTGTATCATGAATACAATTACCAATAATATCAATCTTCTTAATACCCTTAGACATATTTATTCTAATTTATATAATATTTATACTATTATATAAATTATAATTTCAATTTTTTCTATACTTGTTAGATTTTCAAGGAAAATCTAATTAAGTATGTAAAAAACATCACCAATGCGAACAATTTTTTCTACGCCCCCTGCTAGACCGAAGGTCATGGGGGTGTTGTTACATGTCTCTTCCCCCCACTAGTCCCTAAAAGGGACATGGGGGCGGGGTGAGACTGCAATTAAGTATGTAAAAAACCCCACCAAGGCGAACAATTTTTTATTAAAAAATTACATGGCTTCTTGAGCCTGCAATTTTTTTATATTTAACACAAGCATTTCCAACAATTATAAAAACAAGATTTATTATCATCTTCTAAATAACTTCTACTTAATCTAGTAATATCACTATCATCTATTTTTTCAATAATATTATTAATTTGTTTTCTTTTAATTAAATGATGGAAATGTTCTTTATCTTTATTTGATAATAAATGAAAATAATTATTAAATACATAAGACCCTTCTAATTTTACATATTTAATAGAATCATCTTTATTTGTAATAATACAAGTATGACTACAATCATTATTATTATTGAAATTATAATTATAATCATAATTATGTTTAATACATACTAATCCTAAACTAACTGATTTGATATCATTAATATCTATATTATCTATATTACTATCAACCATTATTAATAACAAAATATTTTTTCTTTTTAATATTATTTTTTATTATTTATTATTTGTTTTTATTAATATCCTTGTTTTTATTAATATCCTTCTTTTTCTTTATAAGAAAAAAAATGATATTTGTCTTCTTGGCTTAATAAATCCCAAAATTTTCTGGTAATATCAAGCCCATTACCACTACCATAATATATAGTATCATCATTTAATACAAGAATATAACTATGTTGACAAGGGTCAGATTCTAAACACCTATCACCAATAATAACTTCTTTAATATTATTAATATCTGGTTCTTTAGTAACCTTTTTAGCATTATTATTATTATTATTATTATTATTATTATTATTATTATTATTAATAATTAATTTAGTATCTGTATTAGCATAATTATCTTTAGTAACTGATTTTTTATTAAACATTTTAAATAAGCACGACATTTTTTAATAATAATAATAATTTATGTTTTAATCATATTATAATTCAATTTTTTTATCTTTTCAAGACAAAAACATATTATAATACAAATTTTTTCATTATTTAAACAATATATATTTATATTTTTTAATGAAAGAAATATTGGTAGGAATTGATTTTGGAACAACAAACACTGTTATAACATATTTTGAAAATAACAAAGTACATATTTTAAAAGATACAATATTTAAAACTATTCCATCTAAAATATGTTTTATTGATGATAAAATATATTGTGGGAATTATATTCCTATAAATAATAATAATAATATTATTATACATAGTTTTAAATTACTTGAAGATAATACAAAATATTTATTAATTTTTTTTGAACATATACACTGGATTATTAAAAAGAATTTAAATCCAGAATTAATTAAAGCGGTTATTACTGTTCCATCTAAATTTAATGATATACAAAGAGAAATAATTAAACAATGTTTTGAAAAAAATAATATTAATGTTATTAGAATTATTAATGAACCATCTGCAGCAGCACTTTGTTATGGATTAAATAATTTAAATAAAAATGATAATTCAGAACAAATATTAGTTATAGATATTGGTGGTGGAACTACTGATATTACTGTTTTAGAAAAGAATGAAACATTATTTGAAGTATTATATAATGATGGTTTATTAGATGTAGGTGGTAATAATTTTACTCAAGTAATAGTTGATGATAATAAAAATATCCATTGGTCAGATAATAATAAAAATATTTTTTGGGCAAATAATGATAAAAATATCCATTGGTCAGATAATGATAAAAATATTTTTTGGGCAACAGCACAAACTATTAAAGAAAAATTAACATATCTAGATTCTTATACTGTTTCTAAATATGATTATTCATTATCAAGAAATACTTTTGAAAGATTATCATCTGTATTATTATCTAAAATTACAAATATTCTAAATGATATTGTTAATAAATATAAAAATATTAATTATATAATTATGGTTGGTGGGACTAGTAGAATACCAGCAATACAAAGAATTGTTAAACAAGTAACTAATAAAAATATTTGGATACATGATAATTTAGAAACTGTTGTATCTGAAGGTGCTTGTTTATATTGTGCAATTCTTGAAAATAAATATCAGAGTTCTAATGATATATTATTTTTAGATACATTATCACTATCTTTAGGTATTGAATTAAGTGATGGTTCATATTCTATTGTTGTTCCTAAAAATACACCATTACCAATTAAAATTACTCAAAAATATACAACTGATACACCTAATAATAATAGTGTAAAAATAAAAGTATATCAAGGTGAAAGAACTATTGCTAACAAGAATTTTTTAATTGGTGAATTTATTTTTGATAAAATATCTCTTGGTGGTGTTCCTATTATTGATATTACATTTAAAATTGATTATAATTCAATTATAAATATAATTGTTAGTGATAGAAAATCTGGTTTAGAAAAAAGTATTTTAATAAAAGATTTACCTAATATAAATACTGATGAAATATTAACAAATGCTAGTGATAATTATAAACAAGACCAAGAAGAATTATTAAAAATAAAACATATTTATTTAATAAAAAATCATATTGAAAATTGTTTAATAAATTTAAATATTAATGATTTAATTAATTCTGAAGAAAAAGAAAAAATTATTAATGAATTAAATATTATTGAAAATAAAATAGAAAATTTAAATAATATTGAATTGATTGAAACATATAATTTATTACAAGAAAAATATAATATTTTAGGAACTAGTGTTATTAATGATGATATACCTGAAGATAATTTAGAAATTGATAATTTATTAATCCAAGATACAAAAAATAAATTAATTAGTAAAATAAATTTATTAATTGTTAAAAATCCAGAATATGAAGAATATTTAAATCCTATTTTAGAAAATTTATCATATTCTTCTACAACTATTGAATATATTAATGAAAAATTAGAATTGATTGAAGAACTAGAAAAAGAAGATGGTGAAAGTTCTAAAGAACAAGTTAATAATTTATGTATTTATCTTAAACTACAAATTGAAAATGATGGATTAAAAATTAATTCTTTACAAAAAGAATTATTAATTAATTTAATTGATAATACATTAAATGATTTATGTATTTCTAATAATAATGATGATGATTATTGGAATAATATATTAACTGAATTTAATAAATCATGTGAAAATATTTATTTATCATCCTGATTATTACATTTATCATCCTGATTATTTCATTTATTAAAACTAATTATTACATTTATTAAAACTAATTATTACATTTATCATCCTGATTATTACACTTATCATCCTGATTATTACACTTATCAAAACTAATTATTTAATTAAATATGATAATATTTAATTGAATAATAATAATTTATATTTTTATATATCTATGCTTCCTGAGTAACACCAGCATCTGCTTGTTGTTGAACCTTCTTAACCTTTCTAAGAGAGTTCTTGAAATTCTTTACAATTACACGACCACCATCAATTGAATATTCAACTGGTTTCTCAAGACGAACACGGGCTCCAACATATGTATATACTGCTTTTCTACTATTACGGGTAGATTCGCAAATACTAAATGTTACTTCACTTGAAGAACTATCTGCTGGTGCAAGACGGAAATACTTGCTAAGTGCCTTATTGGCTGCTTGATATGGGGTAAGTCCTGTAAAACGACCTTCATATCCCTCATTACCTGGAAGTCTTACCTTGAATGAACGAAGGTGTCTTCCCTTTGAATCAACAACTGGTTCATCTTGTGTTTGAACTTGTGTTGTTGTTGCTGTTTCATCTACTGGTGCTTTAGTTCTAGTAGTTCTCTTTCTCTTTCCACCTTGTTGTTCAGCACTTGATTCTGCTCCTGAATCTTGAACTAATGCAGTAGTAGTAGGAGCAACAGTAGTAGTATCTTGTTGTTTTGGTTGTCTCTTTCTCTTTCCACCTTCTTGAACTGCAACTTCTGCAACTGGTTCTACGACTTGTTGAACTACGACTGATTCTGCAACTTGTTGAACTGGTTGAGCCCTCTTTTTCTTACCTCCTTGTTGAACGGGTTCAACTACTTGAGCGACAGGTGCTACTTGAGCGACTTCTTGAACTGGTGCTTCTTGAGCGACGGGTGTTGATTGTTTTTTATTTTGTTTAGCCATTATATACTTTTATAATAGATTATTTTTTTAAATGAAAATTGGTGCGTTTGTTTAAATGCGTTCTAATTCTTTTAAATACTAGTCTTGTTTATTTTAATATTTTCTATCATATTAAATATTAAATCTTATTAATCTTAATGAGTTCCATATTAAAAACTAATAAAATTAAATATTTACATACTAGATATAAATATTTATCATTAATTATTAATAATTTAAATAAACATACTGAAAATTTATGTAATAATTTTATAATTACTAACAGTTTAAAAAATAAATATTTTCATTTTTTATTTGATATACTGAGGGAATTAAATGATGAATATAATAATTATATTTTAAAACAATTAGGTAAAAATGATAATATTGATAAATTATTTAATTATTTTGATAATGAATATATTGATGATATAGTTATATTTATTGATAATAATAATAATCCATTATTTTCTATTGAACAAAAATTAATTAATTTTATAGAAAACAATGGTTATTTATCAATACTAGAATTAGTAAATATTCAAAAAAATATTAGTTTTTCAAATGATGTTTTTATATTATTAAATGAAATTGACAATATATTTTTACCAACATCAATATCTATTCAAAAAAATATGAATTATATTAATGATTATTATTGGGTAATACCTAAAATTTTTAATGAAAATGATAAACTTGAACTTGTCAGGGAATTATATTTATATAATAATAAAATAAATCAATATATAAAAATAACAGGCTTTTTTAGAAATGATAATATTAATTATTATATTAGAACAGCACAAATAAATTATAGTATATTTGATAATAAAAGAAATGAAATTTTAAAAAAATGTGATACAACAATCAATAAAAATTTTTTATACAATATAATTAAATATGATTATATTGGAAACATATATACTATGGATACAGAACAATATACAAAACATATTGATATTTTATATTCAAAATTTGTTCAAATAATAAATAGTAATTTAATAAGTATTGTTAAATATTTTACGAACAAAGATACAAATATTAAAAATATGTATACAACATTATTATTATTATTAATTGGTGATGATAATACTATTAATATCGCAAGTATATTATTTAGTTTATTAAAAAATAAAAAAAATAATTCATTAATATATAATTTATTTACTAACAAGTTTCCATATTATTTATTATTAAAAATTAAAAAATCAAATAATAATGTTAATAAAGAAATTGAAAAGATTAAATCAACTATGATGAATAATATTGATTATAAAAAACAATTAATTAGCAATGTTGATATACCTATTAATATTAAACATATTACATTAGAAAAAATAGAAGAAATGTCTATAGTTAGTAATGATTATTATAAACAACTTACATTTGTAAAATATGTATTAAATTTCCCTTGGAAAACAAAAGATGATAATTTATATGAAAATAATATTAATCTTTCTGATAAACAAAAATGTAAAACATATTTATTAAATATTGAAGATAAATTAAAAAATTTATCATATGGACACGAAGAAGCAAAAAAAGAATTATTACAAACTATTGGAAAATGGGTTAGTAATCCAGATAGTCAAGGAACTTGTTTTGGTTTATATGGTCCTCCTGGTGTAGGTAAAACATTATTAGCAAAAACAATTAGTAAAGCATTAGATATACCTTTTGCAGAAATAACTCTTGGTGGTCAAAATGATGGCGAACTTTTATATGGACACGGATATACTTATTCAGGTTCTCAACCAGGATTAATTATTAAAAAAATGGTTGAAATGGGTAAATCTAGATGTATATTATATTTTGATGAATTAGATAAAGCCTGTTCTAGAAATGGTTCTATTAATGAAATTACTAGTATTTTAATTCATTTAACTGACCCAAATATGAATAAAACTTTTCAAGATAGATTTTTTCAAGGTATAGATTTTCCAATGGATAAAGTTATTATTATATTTTCTTATAATGACCCATCTTTAATTGACCCAATATTATTAGATAGATTGAAACAAATATATATTGAACCTTATACTACAAATGATAAAATTAAAATAGTAAAAAAATTTATTATTCCTGAATTATCAAAAAATATAGGAATACAAGAAGAAAAATGGATTAATATTAATGATGATTTAATTAAATTTATTATTGATAATTATACTAATGAGGCTGGTGTAAGGTCTATAAAAAGAAAAATAGAAAAAATATTTTTAACTCTTAATTTAGATAAAATATTGGAAAAAAATTCATTTGAAAATAATAATATTGAGTGTGTTACAAAAGATATTATAACTAGTATATTAGAAAATCCTGTTAATAATGAACAAATAATTTTATCTGAACCTAGTGTTGGTGTTATAAATGGATTATATGCTAGTTCAATAACTGGCGGAATTATACAAATACAAATATTTAATAATTTTTCTTCCAATTCTATTTATGATATTAAATTTACTGGAAAACAAGGTGATATTATGAAAGAATCAATTGAATGTTCTTTAACAGTTGCATTAGATTATATTAATAATAATATTGACAAATATGGATTGTCAAAAGAATATTTAGATAAAATATACAAATATGGTTTTCATGTTCATACACCTTCTACATCAACACCTAAAGATGGTCCTAGTGCTGGTTCTGCTTTTACATTAGCATTTATATCTAGAATATTAAATAAAAAAATTAAAAACAATATAGCAATAACTGGTGAAATTGATTTAGTTGGTAAAATAACTAAAATTGGTGGCTTAACTTTTAAATTAATTGGTGCTAAAAAAGCAGGAATTAATCAAGTATTTATACCACTTGAAAATAAATTAGAATATTTAGAAATTAAAAATAAAAATCCTGAATTATTTTATAATGATTTTGAAATTATATTATATGATAATATTAAAAATATTATTGATTTAATAATTATTTAATTATTTTATAACATTACACTCTTTTCTAAGGTAGCATTATTATTGCTAGCATTTTTTGGTTTTCTACCTCTTTTCTTTTTAACTGGTATGCTACTATCAGTACTTTGAATAGTTGATTCATAATCAGTAATATCTTCTTGTGAATTATTAATTTTTAATTTTTCAACACTAGTCATAATAATACTATCCGCACTAAGATTATTACTTTGATTATTTGGTTTGATTTTTGTATAGATTAAATCAGTTATTTTATTATTTAATATAATTTTATGAAAAGGATGAATTTTTCTAAATGTTTTAGAAATAGTTACATCAGAAATACCGAATACATCTGATATTTCTTTTTTACATAATGGAATATTATAATAATTACAAACTAATAAAATACATCCGGCAGCAACAGATGGTGGCTCATGTGTTGATGCTAAATCTAGTTTATGAATATTATTTGAAACATCTTTAGAAATATTAATATATTGTTTATCAATATTTAATTTTTTACCAAATCTATCAATAAAATCTGATGATTGAGAACTCTTAATTTGATAGAATAAAGTATTTGAATCAATAATATCACAAAACTTTCTACATCCGCGATTTACGTGTTTAATTTCTAAATCATAAATATCTGCAATCTCTTTAGGTGAACGGGTTTCTTTTTGTAATTTACAAGCGTGAAATAAACACGCTGCTATCATTGCGCGCCTATTAATACATCTCATAATAATATTCTTACCTTTTCTATTACCTTTTAGATGAACTGATTCAGAAACTTTTTTATACAAGATTTTAGCACTATCAATAATAGATTGTGTAATACCATATTTTTTACATTTTGTTTGAATAGTTTCTAATACTTCCATCAAACTTTTTTCTTTATATGGCATTTGACCTTGTTTTTGTAACATACTTAATTTATTATATCCTTTTGATACAATTTTTGTTCCAAGTGATGCTTTCGGGAAAAAGAAACTAGATGGCGCTCCATATCTAGAATTATTACTTTCTCCTTCACCTGTATTAATTTCAGGTGCATCATCTAAATATTCTTCATTAATAACAGCACAATCATTACATACTAAATTCCCTTTACTATCATTAATTAAATCGTGACTTTTACAATTTTTACAACTTTTATTATCTGATTTAACTTCTTTATCTAGGTTAACACCAAATAATAAAGTGTCTAATTGGTCATCATTCATATCTAAATATTTGTCAATATTATCCATTTTAAACTATTTATAGAAATAACTTGTCTATAAATGGTTTATTATTCAATTTTATTTAAAATAGTTTATTACTCAATTTTGTTTAAAATAGGTTTTATAAATAATTTTTTAATCTATAAAATATTTTATTTATTCAATATTTTTTATTTAAAAAGTATATAATTTTTTTCTAAGTTTTATTATATCATGGCTATTAATACTTCTACAGTTGTTTTATTAGTAATCCTTGGATTTTTAATTTATGCTTTTACAAGAAACGCTGAATGCTTTGCTGATGTTGCCCCAGGCACAGCACCATCATATATTGATTATATTGATACAGCACAAAATGCTGAATCCCAAAGATTAATGAATGAAATGCTTAAACAAGTAGGACAAAGTGAATTATTACAACCAACTAATCCACAACAAACTGTTGGCGCTACAAGCGAAGATGCTACACGTAATCCATTCAATTATGAACCTAATGAAGATGCAGGTATTGATTCTGCATTATTAGAAACTGCTTTTGACCTTCCTGTTCCTAAAGCAAATGAAGCAATGAAAGACACAGTTGTTAATACACAAAAAAATAATGTTGATAAATATGATGCTAAAGATTTCCTTCCTAAGGAAGATAATCCTGAATGGTTTGATGATGACTTTTCACAAGCGAAATACAATCTTAATAATGATAAATTAATTAATACCGATAGATATGTTATTGGTATTAATACAGTAGGTCAATCACTCAAGAATGCATCATATGATATTCGTGGAACTATCCCTAACCCTAAATTCACTGTCAGTCCCTGGAATAACTCTACATATGAACCCGATTACAATATTAAACCAATGTGCTAAATGTAAATATAATTATTAAATTTTTGTCTAAAAGGGTAAAAAATTGAAAAAAAATTATTATTACTATTAATTTATATTGATATTAATAATAATGTCGTCAAATACTAGAACATTTACATTTATTGAGCCAGCAACTTATTATTCAACCGGTTTTATTAATGTTATTCCTAAAAATTTTGATAATTCTATTAAAAGAAATAATACGCTTGTTGCTAACAAGGTTGTTCTTGTTTCAACATCTTCAAATATGAATGATTCTCAAAAATGATGTCGCGTTTTATTCACTAATAATATTTTTTTTATTTTTAACCAATAAAAAAAATATGATGTCGCGTTTTATTCACTAATAATATTTTTTTTATTTTTAACCAATAAAAAAAATATGATGTCGTGTTTTATTCACTAATAATATTTTTTTTATTTTTAACCAATAAAAAAAATATGATGTCGTGTTTTATTCACTAATAATATTTTTTTTATTTTTAACCAATAAAAAAAATATTTATTTGTTTATTTAATGACTTTATTTACTACATCTAATATAAATAAAATATCTAGTTTATTAACAAAAGAAAATATAGATAAAATGATTAAAATTATTAAATCAATAATAACTTTTTATAAAGATATTAAAAAAGATTATAATAAAAAATCTGAATTTGAACATAACATTAATAATTATAATAATGACTGTGATAATAATAAAAAACAAACTTCTAATCAATCTTTAACAGATATTGAAGATAATAATAATGAACCATCACAAATAGTTCAAGAACAAGAACAAACTACAACAACAGTTCAAGAACAAGAACAAACTACAACAACAGTTCAAGAACCAACAACACAAGAACCAATAGCACAAGAACCAACAACAACAGAAACAACAACAGTTCAAGAACCAACAACAACAGAACCAATAACAACAGAACTAATAGCATCAGAACCAACAACAACAGTTCAAGAACCAACAACAATAGAACCAATAACACAAGAACCAACAACAATAGAACCAATAACACAAGAACCAACAACAACAGAACCAATAACACAAGAACCAACAACAACAGAACCAATAACACAAGAACCAACAACAACAGAACCAACAACAACAGTTCAAGAACCAACAACAACAGAACCAACAACAACAGTTCAAGAATCAATAACAACAGAACCACATGTACTAGTACAAGAAACATCTATAGAATCTATTAATAATAATATAATTGATAATGTTAATAAAAAGAAAAAGAAGAAAAAAGAATTTGTTATTGTTGAAATATTTGATGATAGAAATATTCCATATAAAATATATATTAATAATAAATTTAAATTTTTCAATATTGTAGAAAGCATAACTAATTTAATTATTGTTGAACCAATACGTTTCAATGAAATTTATATTGAACTAAATAATAATATTTTTGTAAATAATAAATATAAATACAAAATGAAAATATCTACAAATTCTTATATTCACTGGTCATAAAATAATTCTAGTATATTATAATATAAAAACTGTTAATTTAAAACTTTATGATGAACCTTATTTTGAACGATAATATTTTTTTTATTAATAATTACATTATTCAATACAAATCTAATTTCATTAGAATTATAAACAAGAATACTAATGAAATATATCAATCTTTTATTAAATATGATATTATCCCTTTTTTAGGTTATAGAGATAAACCTAACAATTTAATAAATTATGATTATACATCTGAATTATATTATAATTATTATAATTATTATTGTAATAATTTAGAAGAATTAGAACAAACATTAGAAATAATATTTAGCGATTTAGAATCAATAAATATTATTTCTCCTTTTGAAATTAAAAATTATTTAATTTTACATTTAAATAGTATATGTGATTATGATTTTTATATAATTATTAATAAAATTATATAATATAATATATTTTTTGTAATGTAATATTATAATGATACATAATATATTTGGTATTATTGCACATATGTTAGGTTATAAAATATATGATACAATTACTAATAATACACCTACTGAAAAAACTAGCGACCCTTTACCTGAAGAAACTGTTAATAATAATTCTAATAATAATTTAACTCAAGATAATTCTAATAATAAGTTATCTGAAGAAACTATTAATAATAATTTATCTGAAAATAATTCTAATGAAAATAATTTAACTCAAGATAATTCTAATGAAAATAATTTAACTCAAGAAACTATTAATAATAATTTATCTGAAAATAATTCTAATGAAAATAATTTAACTCAAGAAACTATTAATAATAATTTATCTGAAAATAATTCTAATGAAAATAATTTAAATCAAGAAACTGTTAATGATAATTCTAATGAAAATAATAAACATCATATTTTTGTTAATAAGGGTTTAACATTAAATTTAAAAATTGATTTATCTAAATTAGCAAAAGACAGTGCACAATTAATTAATGATAGTGTTAAAACTATTGATTCTGCTAAAGAAACTATAAATGATATTAAGAATGAAGATATTATGAAATTTATTAGTGACATAGAAACAACAATAATTGATTGTAAAACTACTCAACAAGATATAAATAAAGTAATTAATGATTTATCTGAAAAATAATAATAAAATATTATAGTGACCTAAGATTAATTAATGTTTGTTCAAAAGTTAAACTTTTTCTACAAACATTTACAATGACTGCATGAGAATATTTTTTATTAAAATGTTTATTATTATTAATAAATTTTTCTAAATGTGTTAATTGATTATTATTTAATTTTTTTTCACAAGACCAATAATGTTTTATGATATTTTTAATATCTTCAAGTGTTGCATTAGTAAATTCAATAATATGGTCTATGCGACCAGGTCTAATTAATGCTTTATCTAATTTTTCAGGTTGGTTTGATGTCATAATAATAATTCTATCTGGATATTCCTCTAATCCATCAAGAATATTTAATAAATAACTAAGATTGTTATTTAATAAATGGTCATCAGTTTTTTCTTTACAATTATTTTTTAATAATTGCAATAATGTATTATTACTATCATCATTACTGTCATTACTGTCATTACTGTCACATACCATATCATTATCATCAAATCTAGTTGTAACTATTTCTGACATACAATCAATATCTTCAAAAATAATAATACGATTATTTAATGGAATACATAATTCTTCACTAATATTTTCATTAAATAATATATTTTTTAATTTTGATAAATTGAATTTATTATTTAATTTAATTGAAATACCGTGCTTTCCTGTTTTGTTCATTAATGCTTTAATAAAACCTGTTTTTCCACAACCAGGTTCTCCCCATAATAAAAATCCTAGTGTATGTGGAATACCTCTAGCAATATATAATTCTTTGTTATTAAGAAAATTATTAATTGATTTAACAATATTATCTTTATCAGTAAAAAATCTATTATTAAAGTTACAATTAGATTCCCAAGGGGTTTTATCAATATTTAATTCATTGTTTTTATAATTATAACTAATTTCAATAAGTGATTGTGTTTCACATGATTTATCTTTGATTAATTGTTTATATTCAAATGTTCTTTTATCAATCCAAGATTGTAAATGAGTTAGGGATAATTTAGATGATATTTCAATAAAATTAACTTCATCCTCATAATTACTATTTGTAACTGTATTATTCATTGTTTTAACTTCTGAATAAACCCTTCCATTAATATTTTTATCAATAACAAATTTATTATATTGAGATACTTTATATATCGGCATAACATTTTCTGTTATTTTACTACTTTCCCAATCACAATTAAATGTATTGTGTTGAACTAGTCTAGTAATTGTTTTATCATTTGATTTTGATAAATAATACATTATTGATTTATAACTAATCGGACAATATTTATAATCTGATTGTCCTCTAGATGTTTCATTTATAGATTTGTCAGATATAATAATAACGTTTTTTCTAAAAAATATATCATAAAAATAATAATATATTTCATTCAAATAATACAAAAAATCAATCTTTGAAAGAATATTAAATAATATAAATATTATCAAACCAAAAATTAGTTCTTTAGCAGAATTAATTTTAGGCATATTATTAATTAAAAACATCATCTCCATTAATGAATTCATTTTAATATATTATTAATATTTGTTGTTATAATAATAATATATCAATTTTTCTACGCCTCTCCCTAGGGATGAGGTGAAATTACATGTCTCTCACTGAAGGAGGAGAGACTAGTCCTTTGGACATGTCTAAAGACTGCAGTCCCAAAAGGGACATGTAAATTTTTCTACATTTTACATATTTTACAATAATGTTTACTGAAATAATATTTATTACAAAAACATTTTTTAATATTATTAATACCATTATATTTACAATTATCACAATATATTATTAAACCACATCCACAATAACATTTAATTGATTTAGAATTGTTAATACAAGATTTACAATATTTTGAATAACATTGGTCACATTTTTGAAAAATATTATTACTATCACATATACTACAATAATTTATTATACCTTGTTTTTTATACCAATAATTTGTTTTTTTATTACCACTAGGAACAATAGTATTCACAAAATTATTATAATTATTAAAATAATTGTTTGTAATATTTTTATTATTGTTATCATACAAACTCATTGCTACATACCCATATTGAATATAAGCAATAACATTATTTATTAATGAATTTATTTGTTTACCTTGTTCATCGTCTTTATCATCATCACTAGGTTTTTCTTCTATAATAACATCATATTGATTATATAATTCTGCTAAAGAATTATCATTTAAAATAACAAGTAATTTAAATGTATTTTTAGAAATAACAGGGTTTGTATATAAATATTCTTCATCTATTAAATAATTTATTGTATTGTCAAAAGATAAATTTGATATATCCATTATTTTTATAAAATAATTATTTTTTATATTGGGTTAAAATATATAAAAATGTAATTGGATAAATAAATCCAGATAATACACCTAGAGATATACTATTGCTAATATAAGAATATTTAATATATGCTGGCACAATAAAATTATTGTTATTATTATTAATAAAATTATTATTAATTATTTCTTTTTCTAATAAATAATAACTTTTACAACCATTATATAATCCATATATTCCACCTAATGGCAGTGTTAAAGGAAATAATTTAATATAATTACACCAAAGCATTATTATAATATAATTATATTATTTTTTTATTATATTTTTTAGGAACATTTTATCATTTGTTATTATATTTTTAATTTTAAGTTTTATTACATAAAAAATATAAACTAGTTACTGGATAAAATGTTCCTAAAAAAGAATAATAAGCAATATTACCAGATACTATACCAAATTTAATATATGATGGCATTTCTACACCATGGTTATTAATTATTTTATTTTTAATATAACCCTTGTAATAACCATATGAACCACCAAATAAAGTTGTATATGGGACTGATGAAATATATAAATTAATTATTTTATTCATTATATCTAAATAAAATAATTTATTGTTTATATAATAAATATGGTACACATAAAATAGATATAGGATAAACTAAACCTAATCCACCACCTAGTGCAATATATTTAAAATTATGTAATAGTTTCTCATTAGTTGACCTTATATTACCATTTCTAAACTCTTGATTAACTTTATTACATGAATATAATCCACCTCCTACAAATCCAATATTAATTGCATAATAAGTTGATTTTAAATATAATCTATAAAAATTCATTTTATTAAATAATTAACTAGTTTTTAAATAATCAATTATTCATTTTTTTCTTACATACTTAATTATATTTTATTTATAGTTATTATAAATTACATATGGTAAATATATAGGATAAATTAATCCTAATCCACCACCAATTAAAACATATTTTGTTATATTATAAGTTTTATATTTAGTGTCGTTGCATCTATATAAACCATAAATAAAACCTAAAGCATAACCATAATTAACTGTATAAGGAGCAGTTTTAATATAAAAATTAAATAATTTATTCATTATGTTTAATATAAATTATATAAAATTATTTTTTAAGTTAATAATAATGATTAAACAATTATATTTTAAATTTTTACCATTTTCTATTTATACAGGAACTATAATAGGTTTGTGTAATGGTTATAATTATAATAAAAATAATAATAATAACGTTACTAAATATGGTTATATAATTGGTAATGGATTATATTGTGGATTTGTAAGTTTATTTTATCCAGTTGTTCTACCTATACTATGGTACAAATCAAATAATTATTATAAAAATCAAATTATTATATAAATCAAATAATTATTATAAAAATCAAATTATTATATAAATCTAATAATTATTATAAAAGATAAAAATATAAATATAAATAATAATAATGGATAGCAACACAAATCAAACAATTATTATAAAAGATAAAAATATAAATCATATAATTAATAAAAAGAATATAATTATGTTAATAAGTATTGTTATTATAATATTTTTAGCATATATAATTTATTTATATGTATTTACTAAAAAAGATAGATATATTGATGACCCTAATTATGATATACAAGAATTCCCTGATTTTTTAACTAGTGAAGAATGTGATAAAATTATTGAAATGACTGATGGTAATTTAGTTCCTAGTAAAGTATATTCATCAAGTGATGACCTAGTTAATAATGTATCAAGAACTAGCAAACAAACTTGGTTTAAAGATATTAAAGACCCATTAATAAAAAAAATATCTGATAAAATATCTAATATAACAAATATAAAACAATCAAAAAATAATTATTATGAAGATTTGCAAGTTGTTAATTATTCAGAAGGAGGTTTCTTTGTTCCCCACTATGACCCTTGTGATGGTGATAAATCTTTTTGTGCTAGAATGAATGGTTCATTAGGTCCAAGATTATTAACCTTTTTAATTTATTTAAATGATGATTATACTGGTGGTGAAACTGAATTCCCATTAATTAATAAAAAAGTTATTCCTAAAAAAGGTAAAGCAGTATTATTTTATAATATTGGTAATGATGGTAGAATTATTAAACAATCTTTACATACAGGAAAAACAGTATTTGGTGGTAATAAATGGATTGCTAATAAATGGGTAAGATTAAATATATAACATTATATAAGATTAAATATATAACATTGTATTATATTAAATATAACATTATATTATATTAAATATAACATTATATTATAGTAAAAATTGTATGAAAAATGTAACCCAGAATACAAAATAATTTTATTTAATTTATAATGATAAATATAAATAAAATTATTAATTTACAAAACAAAATTAAAATAGATGTAATATCTGATTTATTAGATGTTGAAACTATTAATAACTATTTTAAATCATTACATTTAAATATAACTATTAATGTGTTAGGAGACAAAATATATAGAGACCCACTTGTTTTATATAATGTATATTGTATTAGTGATAAGGATATTAATATTAATAATAATTTTTCTGATAAATATCCAGAATATAAAAATGATTTTAATAATATGATTTGCATTTACCCAAATGGGCATATGGAATTATTATTTTAATCAATATGGTTTATTATTTTAATTAAACCTAGTTTATTATTTTTAATCAACATCTAATAATAAATTAGTATTATGCAAAATTGGTAATGGTTCAGGTTTATAACCCATCATATAATAAATATTTGAAGATATAAAATTAAGAGGCATTCTTAATTTAGAATATATATTTTCAACATTATTTAAATGCAAGTCCATTCTATTATATCTTTGTTCTATATTATTAATTCTTGATTCAATATTATTTATTCTTTTTTCAATATTATTTAAATTAGAATTAAGATTATCTAAATTAGTACTAATAATTTTAAAAAGTTCTTCAATATTATTACTCATTATTATAATATAATATATTATAATAATGAATTATGATTATGTTATTGTTGGTGGAGGACCTTGTGGTTTAACACTTGCTACATATTTATCTAAAATGAATAAAAAAATTTGTTTAATAGAAAAAGAAAATACTTTAGGTGGATGTAATAGAGTTTTAAGAGTTAATGGATTATTTTCAGAACACGGTCCGCGCGTTTATAGTGGAGCATATGTTAATTTTATGTCTGTATTAAAAGATATTAATTTAAATTTTTTTAATTTATTTACACCTTATTATTTTAATATATTATCAACAACAAAAGGAGAAATAACTAGTTTTAAAATTGTAGAAATATTAATTATTACTTTATATTTTTTAACTTTGAATGAAAAATATAAACTTTTAACTATGGATAAATTTATGGAAAAACATTCATTTTCTAAAAAAACTAAAAATAATTTAGATTTAATGTGTAGATTAACTTGTGGTGCTGGTTCTGATAAAACAACTATTTATAAATTTTTAAAATTAATAGATAATAATATTTTTTATAAATTTTATCAACCAAAAAAACCATTGGATATTAGTTTATTTAATTATTGGGAACAATATTTAACTCTTAAAAATGTTGATATTATGAAAGGTGTTAAGGTTGAACAATTATATACAAACAATGATATTATTTATAGTGTTAAATTATCAAATAATAAAATAATTATTGGTGATAATGTTATTCTATCTTTACCACCATATAATATATCTAAAATATTATCTAACAATTTAGAAACTATTGATGCTTTTGGTCCTTTTAATAAATTTAATAATTGGGTAAATGATACAAATTATGTTACTTATATTCCTGTTATATTTCATTGGGATTCTAAAATATTAAATAATGGTTATTCTATATCTTCTAAATGGGGCAAACCACAAGGTGACTGGGGGATTTATCATATTGTATTATCTAATTATATGGATTTTAATGATGATAGGTCTACACTAGTTATATCTACTGCTATAACTAGAACAGATTATAAATCTGAAGTTACTAAGAAAACAGCAAACCAAACTAGTGATAAAAAAGAATTAATTGATGAAGTATTTAGACAAATTAAATTAATTCATAAAGATTTACCAAATCCATCATATGCTATTTTAAATCAAAATTATTATGATGAAACAAATTTAAAATGGGTATGTATTGATACTTCTTATGTTGAAACTATATCTGGAAATATGGAGTTCAAATCTATTAAATATAAAAATTTATACATGTGTGGAACACAAAATGGCAAAAGTAATTTTGAAATAACTACAATGGAAACCGCTATAACAAATGCCCTTGTTTTATCAAATACTTTAGAACCATATCTAAGAATTAATATAAAATCTCCAACAATGCTATCCACTTATATTAAAGGGTTTTATGCTGTAATGTTTATCGGCATACTTAAATATTTTGTTAATTAATTATTTAATTAATTAAAATATTTAATGGTTTTTATGATGCAAATATTGTTTTATCGGCATACTTAAATATTTTGTTAATTAATT
>JACCEC011896581.1_pt1 | contig 26227 bp, 28 predicted proteins | sample 7450121 | NCBI WGS metagenome assembly JACCEC01 (sample SAMN15323455, study PRJNA562643) | freshwater metagenome | isolation source: river surface water | place: USA:Blue River Watershed | collected 2017-08-18 | reverse complement strand
CCATCATGCTTGCGCAAGGACGAGGTGCCGTTGTCAACACAGCCTCTCTGGGATCTTTTTTAGCGACTCGCAAGCTTGGCCCCTACACAGCCAGCAAACACGCCGTGATGGGATTGACCAAAACAGCTGCATTGGAAGTTGCACGAAAAGGAATTCGAGTCAATGCGGTCTGCCCTGGCCCTGTCGATACAGACATGTTGCGAGATATTGAAACATCACAAACTAGTGGTTCTGCTGAACAACTGCGAGCACAACGTACTGCTTCCATACCCGATGGAAGATACGCTGAACCCTATGAAGTTGCCAATTTGATGGTCTATTTGGCCTCAAATTTATCCAGCCACATCACAGGCCAAGGAATTCAAATCAATGGTGGGAGTTATTATTGAAGGTGTCTTTAAAATACATCTCAACCAAGTAGCTCAACATGTGCTATTTGACTGTCGCCAAATGATTACGGAAGCAAAATTCCTTCAATGACTCAGTTTGTTTCTCATCGATAAAACAAGGCTATAAAACCCAATCAATAGAGCATAATTTAAATCACCTGTATTCTTTTTCTTCATATATCAGGTTCGAGCCCAGGTCGAGGAGCCAAACAAAAAAAGCCCTTGCACCAATGCAAGGGCTTTTTTATTTCAAGCTGCCAATGCTTTGGGAGCAATGGATGGGTTGTTCTTGAACTTCATTTCAGCAGTCCATAGATTCAATGATTACTGCATGCGAAGCCAACTCTCCGGCGTGCCACCTACTGCTCTTGCGATGCGAATCGCCATCTCGGCTACGACACTTTTTTTCTCGTGCAAAAAATCAGATACGGTTTGACACCTAACCATGAGTCGCTAATCCAATTCACCTTGCGTCCAAGCAAGTTCAGGCAGCACATCCTCACGAATTACTGTACAAAGATGGGTTGGCTTGCGATTGAGGTTTCTTAGAGACTTCATCAGTGGCAGTCCTCCAAGTTGACGTTAACGGCAACTTCAATAGTGAATTTGAATGTGATTCGCCAGTTTCCTGTGACTGGTGTGCCCACCCTCATGCTGCGGAACTTGGGAATGCTGAGAATAATGTTGTTATGGCCCACCCGGTCTGCCTCAATACAGCGCAGAAGCCTATGAGATCAAATGCATCGCAAGCGACACCTGCACCTAGAGAAACACATCAGCCAGGCCACCCAAAACCAGATTGAACAATCTCTTCAGATCATTACCCAAATTAAAATGCAGCTCAATTCAAATCATTTGCAAGAACTTCTCGGCAAGGACTTTATAGGACCGCTCTGTCTGGATAAAGCGTGCTCCTTTTTGGCCTATCGCTTGCTTTTCTTCTAATGACATGGCCCCTAGCCGGATAGCGGCCTTAGCAATAGCAGGAGGATCGTTTGGGGGGACAGTGATGCCACAGCCCACTTCGGTCACAGGATCGTTGCCTGCAGCAACAGAATGGACAATCGGTTTACCCGCCATCATGTAATCCATCAACTTATTGGGTGAAATACCGAAGCGATACAACGGGTTTGGGTGCCAGCCAATAAAGGCAATATCTATGGCAGCCAGCAATTCAGGAATGCATGCCTTAGGCACAGAAGGCAGCATGGTCACATTACTCAAGTTTTCTGCCTTCACACGATCCATCAAACGTTCATGCTCAGGCCCTGCGCCCACCATAACGATCTCCACCTGGCCTTTGAGCAAACTTGCTGCATCCAGCAGCACATCGAGCGCATTGGCCAAACCATGCGTACCCGCATAGCACAGCACGGGCAAACCTCGCGACTTGATGTGCTGCAAAGCAGCGTCTGTTTCTGCCGGAAGGGGCGCACGAACAACCCACTCTTCCAAATCGACACCGTTTGGCACATAGGACCACTTGTTAGGGTTCATACCCCGCGAAACCATGTAATCTAAGGTCTTGGGTAGCATGGACACCACCCGATGCGCCTTTATATATGCATAGTCTTCTGCCCACTGAACCCACATAATAAATGGGTGCCAACGCGACATGCCCCCCAACTCCATCGGCGACAGAGGCCACAGGTCATGCACCTCAAAAACCAACTTGGCTCTAGCAATTTTGGCAATGCGCTCGGCTGGCAAAATATCCATAGGGTAAGTACTTGAGGCAATGACCACATCAGGCTTGAAGTCACATGCGATCGTTCTGGCATCACGCCAAAGACTCCAAACGAAAGAAATCATGCTTATGACACGCCTCACACCATTACCCTGATAGCTTGGGGTTCGATACCAACAGTAATCAACACCATCAATCAATTGCGCGGTGTAACGCCCTTCACATTCCATAGGCTGTTTTGCGCGTATGTGCGAGTAGCTGCCAGCCACAATCAGCACCCTGTGCCCCGCATTGACCCACTCACGCGCCAAATAATAGGGTCGAAAAGCCATCCCATGCTGGGGCGATCCAGCATAGTGATTGATCAGCAAAATATTCATGACGCCAACCCAGCCTCTAAGTGCGCCACAATTCGCCTCGCCGCATCCCCTGCCCCATAGGGGTGCACGTCGCCCCCCCGCTGCCCCAAGGCGCCAACAATAGCCTGAGCTACAGCACCAGCACTCAGCGGCGGTGCCAGCCGGTTCCACCCTGCATCTACCAATTCCACCCACTCCGTTTCATCGCGCATCGTGACGCAGGGTACTTGGTAAAAGAACGCTTCTTTTTGCACGCCGCCCGAATCGGTGGCGATCAGAGCGGCAAACTTTTCAAGCTGCACCATGTCCAGATAGCCCACCGGGTCAATCAGCTTGACGCTGGCGGCCAGCGCATCCAGACGGCCTGCTTTTTGCAGCATAGCCCGGGTACGCGGGTGCAGCGGCCAAACCACTGGCAAGCGCTGGGTCACACCTTGCATGCCATCTACTATCGCCAGCAAACGCTGCTCGTGGTCAGTATTTTCGGCTCTGTGCACTGTGACCAAAACATAAGACGCGGGAGCTAGCCCCAGCTGGGCTAATATGCGTCCCGAGGCATCCACGCGGCTGCCGTGGTGGAGGGCCACGTCGTACATTACATCGCCCACCTCTTCAATCAGCACATCGGCAACGCCCTCGCGCCGCAGGTGGGCGCTGGCGGCGGCGGTGGGGGTAAACAGCCACCGAGAGACTCTGTCCGTCAATATCCGGTTGACCTCTTCAGGCATAGCCATGTTGAAGCTGCGCAAACCCGCCTCAACGTGCGCCACCGGAATGTGTAGCTTGGCTGCAGCCAACGCCCCTGCCAGGGTAGAGTTTGTGTCGCCGTATACCAGCACGGCGTCGGGCTTCTCGTTCAGCAAGACTTTTTCCACCTGCTCTAGCATGCGGCCGGTCATGGCTCCATGGCCACCACCGTGAATGTCCAAAAAGTGATCAGGCCTGTCCATGCCCAACTCTTCAAAAAATACATCCGACATGTTGGCGTCAAAGTGCTGGCCGGTGTGCACCAGCACCTCTTGCAGCTGGCCCGACTTGCGCATGGCGTGCGTGACCACACTGGCTTTGATGAACTGTGGGCGAGCACCTAATACAGTGACGATTTTTTTCATTCAGATTTGTAAGATGTTTTTGTAAAAGTTTATCAACTTAACCTCTTCCACCGACCAGTTATAGCGCTCTAACACGGCACGACGGCCGTTATCGCCCATTTGGCGGGCCTCTTCAGGGTGCTCAAATAAATAGTCAATAGTCTGCGCAATGGCGGTAGAGTCCATCGGGTCCACACACAGTCCACACTGGTTGCCCAGCACAATCTCGCGCCACATAGGAAAATCGGAAGCGATGACAGGAATACCCGCCACCATATATTCGAACATTTTGACGGGTAGCGCATCCAGATAATTGAGCATGGGATGCAAAGTAACTAGCCCCGCCAGTGAGCGGCCCAACACCTCTCGCACCCCGGCGCGATCGACAAAACCTTGCTCATTGACCTCCTGCCAGCCTGGCATGGCCTTACAAGCCTGCTCCAGCGCAGGCTCAGAGAAGCGGCCACACAAATTTAAACGTACCCCACTTTTCACCAAGCCCATGGCCTGCACCACCTCGGCAATGCCACGGTTGCGACCAATGCCACCCACGTAACACACCTCGGCGGCTTTATCGGCCCAAGGCACTTGGGCATCCAGCTCGCCCAGAAGCGGGAAATTGTTGATGTCCACAGACCGTGGATTGAATGCCAGAAACTTGTCGCGGATGAAGGGCGTGGCGGCAATGACGCCATCAAATTGCCTACAAGCCCATGACTCGAACACACCAAACACCTTTGACAGTGCCCTCAGCGCTGGCTTGTTGAGGTAGGGCTTGCCCAGCAATTGCTTGGGCACATCCTCGTGAGAATCAAACACAACCCGCTTGCCCATGCGCTTGAGCTTGAGGCCAATCGGGATCAACTCGGGGTCATGCAGGTGATAAAGGTCTGCATCCAATTCCAAGGCCTTGACCAACACAGGACCTGGCGCTTTGCGAATGCGGTCCAGCCTCCCTTTGGTAGCACCCACATCAAAAATGCGAACGCCTTTCGCGGACTCATCACCTTTTCCATCGGCCACCACCAAAAAGACCTTGTAGCCGTTGGCAGCCAGTGAGACGCACATTTTGTGAAATACACGGGTGTCATATCGGGGATGAACCGACGTCAAATGCGCGACGGTGATGCTAGAACTTGGCATAAACGTCTCCCAACACTTTTTCTTGCTCTTCCCAACAAAACCGTTGGCGAACGCGCAGAACTTTTTCTCGCATTTCTTCCCGATCCAACTCCAACGCACTTTCAAGCGCTCGTATGAATCCCTTCGAATCGTTCGACTCAGCCACCAAACCCACCGATTCAGATTCCACCAAACGCCTCATTTCAAACAAATTCGATGTCAACACCGGAATGCCAGCCATCAAATACTCAAAGATTTTGTTTGGCAAACAATAGCGATAACTCAAACAGGTGTCCTCAATAAACGAGACTCCGAAGTCGGCCGAACTTGTATGGTCAAGGAGGACTTTTTGATCGACAGCAGGGTGGTAAAAAATGACGGCACTACGTTGAACGAACGCTTGGACGGTAGATTTCAAGGGCCCATAACCCATGCAAACCAGCACACAACGGTCATCAGGTCGCTGTGCAAATGCGTCGAGCAAAATCTCGATACCCCGGCCCTGACTCAGCGCACCTTGATACAAAAAAATCAACTGATCAGGCCGGATGCCAAAGCGTTCACGGAACAGGTTGCACTTCACTTGCTCCACAAACGAGGGACAGTTCAAAACCAAATGCGGGGCAGGAATGGCGTACAAGCGCGCGTACTCACGGGCGATTGAGTCGCTTACGATCAAGACAGCGTCTGCGTAACGAATGAGCCAACGTTCCAGCCAACGCTTAGCTGTTTTCTCAAATCCTTTGAGGCCATTGATTTCGGTCTCGTACTCATGACAGTCGTACACCACCTTGACGTTGTGCCCCAGCAGCTTGATCAACAAGCCCACGGGCAAGGCATTCAAGTCGTTGCAATGAACCACGTCAACCGATCGATGACGCCACGCCACCCTGACAACGAATTCAAGATACTTCAGCAATTGAACCGGCTTACACTTGGGCCAAGGGCGGCTCAAGAGAGGGACTCGTTCGACAACCACACCTTGCTTGTTTTCACAAAGAGGCAACCCCTTGCTGTGCAAAGCCACCACTTTGGTCATGAAGCCAATGGACTGCAGTGAGTTAGATATCTTCCAAACCCTGCTATCGTTTTGGAAGTTATTCAGGACAATATTTGCAACTGAGATTTTTTTTCGAGGCAATATGGTGACCCCCCCCTTTTTCCAAGGGAGCTAGAAGTAGAGACTTCAAGCGGCAATGGCCAACCGCTGTTTTGGTGTGATTCCGCCCAAGGCCATGTTTGGGCGCTCGTGGTTGTAACTCCACATCCAATTGGTTGTGAAGTCTTGAACCTTTTCTAAATCTTCCCAATAATACTGTGACAGCCATTCATACCGAAGCATTCGATTGAATCGCTCGACATAGGCATTCTGAAGTGGCTTTCAAGGCTGAATAAATTCCACCCTGATGCCCCCACCCTTGAGCCCAAGTTTGGACCGCAGCACTGATATATTGGGTACAGTTGTCGAACCGAATCACTTGCGGCTTTCCTCGCCAGCTGATGACCTGCTTCAGAGCCTTCATCACAAGTTCAGACGGCAAAGAGAAGTCCACTTCAATGCCTAGCGCTTCAGGCTGAAGTCATTGATCACATTGAACAATTTGAACGCTCTGCTGTCTTCCAGTTGGTCGTGCATGAAGTCCATCGACCAGACCTCATTCAAGGCCTGAGGGACCGTCAATGTCTCGGGCTTCTCGCGTACCAGGCGTTTGCGCAGTTTGATTCGCAAATTCAGCTCAAGATCCTTGTAAATTCGGTAGATGCACTTGTAGTTCCAGCCAAAGCCCTTGACGTTGCGCAAATAGAGGTAGCAAAGGCCAAATCCCCAGTTGCGATGGTTGTCAGTCAGTCGCAGGAACCAGTTGGCAATCTCTTCGTTCTCAGCATCCAGTCTGCGTTCATACCGAAAGCATGACTCGCTGATCCGAAATGCCACACAAGCAACCCTGATGGTGAGCCCTTTTTCTTGAACCACTTTGATGGCCATCTCTCGTCTGTGAGATGGCCCTACCACTTTTTTTGAAGCGCCTCCGCCACGATCTCAGCCTTCAGTTTCTCCTCGAGGTATATCTTCTTGAGCCGCCGGTTTTCCTCTTCCAGTTCCTTGAGCCGGGACATCATGGAGACATCCATTAAGCCGTATTTGGCACGCCACATATAAAAAGTTCTCGAACTGATGCCAAGCTCGCGGCAAATGTCTGTCACAGCAAAGCCAACATCGGTCCGTTTGAGCTCACCCATGATCTGGCTATCGCTGTGTATGTGGTCTTCTTCATAAAGAACTCTTTACATTGGAAAAAATTCCACTTCCAGATCCTATGCATTTAAGGGACGATTACCAACTAATACTCATCTAATTTACATATTCAGGTACAGATCACAACATTTTAAACGAACTATAAAACACCATAAGGGTGGTTTTGACCGCCAAAATTCCAAGGTCAGGAGCAAGCTTATTCTATACCATAGTAAACTTTCATTATGTTATTGTGTTCTGCGCACGTGTTTATGAAGGCGTAGACATATCAATAGAGCAAATCCATCACCGATTATCTTAACTACTTTAATATGTAAATTTTAATTTATTTTGCACTTAAACGCACCTGTCTCTCAATTACCCATGAATTAATTGATCTATCCCGCCAGCTATACTGTCAAATTAGAAGCTGATATGGACAGTTAATTTTATTGTAAAACTGGCTGGCTGCTGTTTTCAATTTTCATGAATTCACGCTCCCTTGATAAAACCGGGCATTGGTTTGATTTACGCACGCGTACACCACAGCACCTCCAACCGCCGTCGACTCGATCCATCTAAACTCGACCAATATCACCATTTCTGTACCTGAGTAAAAACCATTTTGGAGTAGGCTTATTCTTTGACCAAAGTTGTTCGCATTCAGACAGATGCTGATAATCACACCAATCAAATTCTGAAATTAATTCAAACGATCCATTCCATTTTTCATCTAATCTAGAACCAGACTCCTGATATATCATCGTGTATCTGGCATTCCATCTTTGACAATTTCTGATGACATCATCCAAAGACCTACCCCAACATTGTGGCGCACCTTCATAATTCGTTTCGGCAACCGTCCACCAATCAGGAAATAAATGGAACTCATTTTGACTAGCAACTAGCAATGGCAATTCATGGATACTGCGATATCCATCGAAAATATTTGAATAGTTATCTCCAGGATCTTCATATGCAAAATATACACGGTCACCTCTAGAGACCTGTTCAAAAAAACTATTCATTGCTTTTTCTAATTCTGCTTGGTCAAACGGTGAAAATATGAGAATATTTCCATCTCCACTCCCATCTTTACTTAGGCGTTGGATCGAAAATAAAAATCCAAGAGGATTTAATACCAACCATAAAGCTATCATGTTGAGCCAACTGGGCTCCGAATGAATAGCCGTGAATGTGAATGAGGATGCAGCAATAACAATAAGAGATTGCTCATCAGCTAATCGAACGAAACGCTGGTTAAAGAAAAAAAGCATCAAACTCAAAAGTGGAAACGTAGCAATCTCTCCAATGGATACACTCATCAATCCAAAACAGATCAAGTAAAGAATTGAAAAATATAAAGTAAAGAAATTTATTCCCTGAATGCTCCGTTTATAGCGAACCATCCTCTGCGTTGCTCCAATCACCTTTGCTACATTTGTCAAAGCCTGACGAAGACCGCCATCCATCAACAAAGGAAGGAACCGGAATGCGGAACAGAGCATAGCTGGAAAAACAACTAGCAATACTGTTCCATTTTGATTTAGAAAAGAAATGGTTAATATAATAGGAATGGCAAAGAAAACAGGTGTTATACCCGCAAGGCCAGCAGCAACCCAAGCAAATGCAGCAAGAACGTATGAATTTTCATAGCTGAAATACATAGCCAAAGGCAACCACATCCAACCAAGCATTTGATAGTTTTGACGGACAAAGGCCATGGCGTAAGATGTAGAACTGAAAAATAGCGCTGCAACTACTGATATTACCCACCACTTATTCTCAACACTTTCAAGCCATAAAAGATGTCCAAATACCCAAGCTAGTGTGGATACTAGAGTTGTCACCGCCCCAGCGTTCGCATAAACATAGCTAGCAGATAGTGAAAGATGAAACCAATTTTTAAGCGGGTAGCTCCCGAGCCCAATTACAGGGCTATTTCCAGTGCGCCCATAGCGGTCGAGATTTATCCACTGCGTGCGATAAAATAAATTGTTAATTGCATTACGAGGATGAAACCCCATGTAGCGGCTCCACTGCCCATTTAACAAAATCCTCGCCTCCCAAAGAGATTTAATCCATGCGAGAGGCATACGATACATCATGAATATCGAATAAAATAACATCTCTAACTGCATTTTTTTCGGTAATTCAAGAAATTTTTTGAATATCATCATGCTGCTTTTAGTTTTTTGATGATCTGCTTAGTTATTGATAAGTTAATAGAGCTAACAAATAAAAAACTTGCAATTAATACTGAGGCCAGCACTGCAATAACCAAATTCCTTTCGTAGCCAATAAATATATACCAACCTAAAAAAACCATGGCTAAACCAACTTGACCGCTCAGGACTAACAAAGGAAAGTCAACTTTCCAAAGTGACTCACTGACGATCATCGAAACGATGATCCAAACAAGGTAGGTGATCAATGTCGAAATAGCAGCCCCCATTCCCCCAAATGCTGGTACTAGTAACCAATTCAGGTATAGCCCAACAATTGCTGCGAGCGCCATCAAATAAAGGTTCAAGTATGTTTTCTCAGATTTCCAAATTCCTGCTGAGATAATCAAGAAAAAACCATAAAAAACGGCCTGCCAGCCCAGAATTCCGACGATGGGCCAGGCATCATGGAAAGCTGGTGCTGTCAGCCATTTCACGAGCCAGGGTGACATTACGGTTAACGCAACTAGTCCTGCTGAAGCCAGACCCATATAAAAACGAGCAATCATGCGTAAAGTTTCTGGGCCATCGTCGCTATGCATGGCGCCCATCGCGATGGGCCACCAAGCCTTCCGGAATGTTTCAACTGCAAGCGCAAGCAGTAAGGAAAATTTGGCGCCAACAGCAAAGAGTCCGAGCGCCTCTTCACCGTGGTAGTAGTGCACGAACCAGCGATTAGCTGTATTCATGAAATACATGGCTAAACCCGCAGGGACTAGCGGTGCGCCAAAGCGAACGAGTTGCGGCCACCTGTCGACATGCCAGCGTTCGAATGTCAGGAACTCACGGATTCTGAACCACCCCAGCAGCGCAACTACCATCGATGCCACTGCTGTACCCAGAAAGAAGCCGAAGATACCCTGGTCGAATACCAGCACTGCAGTCAGGATCAGCGCTGCAGAGAGCAGCGATTGGGTGAGCGTAATGCCGATATATCCCCACGGGTGGTAGAGGAGGCGCATCACTTCGGCACTCTGGCTCATGATCTGGGTAAACAGCGTTCCCACGAAGGCAACGGCAAAGTACTGCCAACTGAGTTTTCCGTTAAACAAGGAAGCATTGAGCAGGGGAGCAGACGCGGTCGCAATGATGACGATCGCCGAACCCCAGACCAGCCGCCACTGCAAGATGCTTGTGACGATTAGCGCCTGTGCCGACTTACCCTCCTCCTTGTGTTTGAAGAAGTACATCGACTGCGCAGAGTCCATGCCCATGACCAGAATAGCCGCGAGGAAACTGCTGATCACGGTCAGCATTTCGATGGTGCCGTAGTCGGCCGGCGTGAAGATGTGGGTATAGACCGGCAGCAGGAAGAACGACACCCCCTTGGCAAAGATGCCGCCGATGCCGTAAATGAGGGAGTCTTTGCCGAGTTGATTTAGGCGGGACATTCGTTTTCACCTTTTGGCAATGCAGCCCACCTGACTTCTGTATATCGCCTTCCACATAAATTGTAGCTACTCAATATATCAGCAGAGTACTCCCTAATATAATAACTAAGAAGCAATTCATTCGCTGTTTTTGTTTGAATAAATTTGATGCCCCTATTAAAACAACATTGAACCCCATAGCTTATCAATTCACGACCTATTGAATTTCCTTGATACTTTGGCGAAACAGCGATAAATAAAATTTCTGCTGCATCATGCTCAAGATCTTCTTTTCGTATGAATTGCATAATCCCTAAATAAAGTCTATCGGGCTGCAGCAAAACAAGCCTACACAATGCAATTAATCCATTTAAGTTAACAATTGAGCGTAAATAGCCAACTGGCTTGGACGAGATTAAGCAAAATCCCACTAATTGATCTTCTAAAAATGCGCCAAAAAGCATTTGCATCTTATCCGAAACAACCTTCTCATAGTACTTTTTAAGCGCATCCCTCCCCAAGCTTGGCATTACATCTTCAGGCAATGATTCGAGATGAATATCAACCACTTTAGTTAACTCATTTTCACCAATTATATTTATTGACCAATCCATAATTAGTGAATTATAAAAACTATTTTGTTACCGGAAAGTTGATGGTGCGATAACTCGCTATTTCAGAGTTATTACACTTCGACAGGTGTTTGCTGGCATATTCTGGTAGCAACGGAATGCTGTACTGAATCAACTCTCCCAACTGAATGCCTTGGCTGGCCCACTCATCCATCACAGGTTTCCGCTCCGGTACTCTGAGCACATAATGTGAATAGGTTGCGCCTTCGACCTGCGGTGGAAATATCCAGCCCGGGCGTTTGGGTAGGTTTTTGTCATACCAGGCCGCGTTGGCGCGTCGACTGGCTATGATTGCGTTGTAACGTTTGAGTTGGGCCAAGCCGACAGCGGCTTCGACTTCCAACATTCGATCCTGATAGTCTGCCGGGAAATGAACCTTATCGTCCAGATGGTAGGACTTGGTGAAATGGTTCAAGAGGGGGGTTTTCTCTTGCAGCCACCAGGTCAGACCATAGATTTTTTCGTTGAAGGCGAGGTAGATCGCCAGCAGATAGAGTCGGCGCTGGATAGCTTTCATGCCACCGGCTCGGCGGTAGCGAGCATCCCGCCAAGCGCGCACCTTATCGGCCAGCGTCTGATCCTGAAAGGTGAGCATGCCGCCGAAGATAGCGGTGATCATCTTGCTGATATTTAGCGCGTACACCGCCACATCGCCGGAGGTGCCAATCATCCGCCCGTTCCATTCGGCGCCGAAGGCATGGCAGCAGTCCTGCATCAGCCACACCTTGTGACCATACTTTTGCTCCGCGCGAGAAACTATGGCTTCAAGCCGGTCCAGATCCTGGGGATAGCCAAAGGTGTGGGTGGCGATGATGGCGCGGGTGTTTTCGTTGATCGCGGCCTCGGCTTGGTCCAGATTCATATTGTAGTCATCGAGGTCGATGTCGATGAAGCGCGGGATGTTGCCACTGAGCGTAACAGCATGGGCCACCACCGAGCAGGTGTAGGCCGGCATGATAATTTCGGCGTTTTTGATTCCAATGGCGTTGAAAAAAGCCCATTGGGCGGAGCGCCCATAGGGGAATGCGACGGCATCGACAGCCTTGAATTTTTTGGCAAAGGCTTGCTCGAAGCACTCCACCGCGCCCATGTTCGGTTTGAAAAGGGCGAAAAATTCCTCCCAGCCGAGCCAGGGTTTGAAGCGCGGGATCATGCCCCCCCCCCTTCTTGCCCCAGTTCATCCTGAATCTGCCAGTAGCCCTGGCTTGCCATGTGGATGGGGACGAAGGCACCGGGATTTCGGACTACTCGATACCCAGATTTCTGATCGGTTTGGTCAGCAATCTTGAGGGCTTCGCCCAGTTTAATGGTGCGCTGATTGCGCACCGGCCAGTGATGACGGCGGGTGATCAGCATTCTGACCAACTGCTGCTTGATCCCTTCACGCAAGGGAGCTAAGCGGAAGGCGGTCAGGCAGAGGGCGCGGAGCACCATGAACTGAAACGGCCCGGGCAGTTGCTTGGGCATGGTGGTGATGCTGGCCGTGATGTCGAGTTGGTCGCCCTGTTGAGTCACGCAGTTATGTGGTTCGTGAGCTTGCGAACTGCCGTAACGCCCATTGGCATCACAAACGACGACTCCGGTGTCCATCAGCGGAGGCTGCCCCTTTCGGAAGTGGTAAACAACCCCGCCTTTATGGGTGTTGATGAGGGTGTAGTGGTCTGGGCCACGGTCGAGCCATAGACCCGCCTCCGGAAACTGCTGGCGGAGTGGCTGTTTGTCCAGGCAGGGCAAAGTCGGGGATGGCGAGAAGGAAGGCTCGGCATGAGTTGGCTCGTTGGCCATCGCTGCCGCCCAAGCGTAGGCGTTAAACATCGGGACGAGGTTGGGTTCATCCATCGCGGACAGGGTAACCACGCGTCGTTGGTCGATGGAATGGGCCATGAATGCACTCAACGCCGCAGCCTCGGGGATTTCATTCGCCAGCGCCAGAACGCCTGCAGGGAAATAGAAGCGGGTGCTGCGGCTACCGTAGAGCCCGGCGAACGATCCATCGGGATGGGCGAAGTGCCAGAGGAACTGCACCGAACGGCGCAGCGGCGCTATCAATCCCCAATCGGGTCGCAATTGGTGCACATCGGCCAAATAGTAGGTGCAGAGGGTCTGATAGCCGGGGTCGGCACCTTCGTACTCCTTGAACCAGCCTTCGTCGGACTGGTGATACAGGATCTTATTGAGCTGATCTCTGGCCTTACCCTCGGCCGCGCGCTCCCCGGTCGCGCGGTGCCAGCGCACCAGGGCGGCTACGGCTGTTGCGAGGTGGTTGGAGATGAGGGCGTGGGTTTCGTCAGTACGGATGAGGTAGCCGATCATGGGTGCAACGATGGCGCGCCAGCGTTGTTGCTGTTCATCTTTCGTCTCGGTGTAGAGCAGGTCGAGGGCGCACAGCAAATCGAAGGCGACCAGTGCGGTGACGCAGTATGAGCCCTCGTGGGGAAAGGCCTCTTCCAGCGAGCCATCATTACGCGTAAGTCGCGCGGCAGCCTCGAACAGGGCATCGATTCGTGCAATGAATTGGGACTTCGGAGTCAGATAGGGCCACAACCCAGCATTCCAGAGGCGGGCCATGCCATGTGCGGCCCCCTGAAAGGTGCCGTTGCCGAAGTCGATCAGGCCCCACGCCCAGTAGTAGCGATCGCCCATACCGTGGCTACTGCTGGTCGGGTCACTATCGAACAGCGCGAGCAGGCGCGGCAAATTGCGGCCAACTTCATCGAGGTAGCAGTTCTTAATCACTCAGAAAGCCAAATCTGCCGAATCATCTCGGACCTAATTCCATCGTGCTTAATGATGTGCACCAACTCAAAAGCAACAATTTCGCTAGGAGGCAAAAATTTTTCCCTGGAATCAAACCTATCTACAGTATGGGGCATGTACGCAAAGCTACCCAATATTTCTTCAGTTGGCAATTTTTGATCTGCGAGCGATGGATATGCTTTACTATAAAGGTTATGTAGAAAGTAAAAAAAATTAACGGATTTATAAAAATCTGGATCCCTAATTTTAATAGCTCTCAATGGACGATTATGCATTGTCAATGGATTAAAAATTGATGGCCTGAACCAAACTGTTGAATTATCAGAAAAGCGAACCCTAAGCTGGGTCAGTTCATATGACTGCGGTGAGTTATTTTCAATATACCAACCACCAATGCCATCAAAAAACGGCGGTAAATAAAATCCAGGTATTAGCAAAATTGACAAAAAAACCCCAGACAAAAATTTTAATAAGTTCTGAAAATAATGCCCACCGCCCAACACAAAAACACCTGACATTAAATAGCTCCAAATTTTGGGTAAAGTTGGGAAAATTAAAACCGAAAATATGAACCTGCGAATCCAAATGGCATCAACAAATAAATTCAAAATTGGGAAGCAAAAAACAGCCAGAAAAAAAACTAAAACAGCATGCTTTTCGTAATTAATAAAATAATAAAAGCAAGAGGCAATAAACACAACCAGTAAAGATAAAAATAAATAATTATACTCATTAGTGATACCCAAAAAAGAGGCTTTTAAAATAATAGATAACCTCTCAGATAGTCCTTGGTTTTTATATCCTAAAGCATGAAAGACATCAACACCTAATTCAACCAGAAACTCTGGATTTGAACTGCACGCCAATAAGCCTAAAAGCAAAGCTGGTATAGCCAAAAGCAAATAAAACTTAGATATCTTCATTAATTAAACTCTTTCCAGTAATTTTGAAAAATATTTTTCTTAATTTGACAAGTATGTCATATGAGATTCCTGCAAATTTTTCATTGATTAAAAGTGACCAATAAAAAAATGCTCTAGTATTCTTCTTCGAATAAGACATTGCTATAAATCGAGCCGCAGAGACTCCATATAAAATCTTATCACTGCAAATTACAATCATGCCATCATCAAGATTATATTTATTTCTAAGTATTTTGATTTTAGGATTATCATTATCGCGAGCATTAACGATATCGACCCTGTAACCAAAACTTCTCAAACGATTAAGGGAAACAAAATCACTGCAAAACGGACATTCTCCGTCATAAATAATTGTAACTACGTTATTTTCTGAAGTCATGAAACCACCTATACACAGGCAAGACAAGCAGCCAAGCCAGAAAATTCATACTAAACAAGATTCCAAGATAAATAGTTAGAAAATGGAAAAGGGAATAAAAAAACCAATAAAACAATACTTTTCTAGTGCCTGCAGAAAATAACAAAATGGGTGCACCCAAATGAACCACATATGTAATTAATGCGCCGAACAGATTTAGGCCGAATAAAAGTTGACTATCTAACTCTGGTAACTTTGGAGTCCATTCAAAATTCTCAGCGAGATACCTCAGATGGAACGAACTGTTTATATTTACCAAGTCAAATTTAAGCCACTCCTCATAGCTGAGGTCAACTATCTTATTAACTCCAGAAAAAAAATAGTAAAGAACAAAAATACAGAGCACTAGAAACCTTAGTTTTTTATAATATTCTATTGAAGCTTCGTAAGGTAATAAGCAATAAACAAGTAGGGAACCCTGAACAAGAAAAACAGCATCAATGTCTTGTCCTAATCGAAACACAAAGCCCCACAAATATGAAACTATTATATATAGAAATATAGCAATTAATCGAGAATATTTTGGCAGTGCGAAAATCAACAAGAAAGATAACCCTATTGCACAAAATTGCAGAAGGCTCAGCACATCTGAATTTGGGAATGGCAAGACATAATGAACAAAATGAAATGTTACAATATCAAATAAAGGGGGGACACCGGTTGTTAAAATATAATCCTGCGAATAGATATCTATCGGATAACCAGACAAAACACTATCCGGCCAGAAGGAAATATTTGAAAAATCTCTAGAAAGTAATTTCCACAAATATAGAACTCCCAAAATGAATTTAAACCAGATAACATAATAAACATTAACAGGCTCGTTAAAATTTTCAACGAGGCATCTCTCAATTTCGATTTTTTTTATTGAAATCATTTTTTGTAAACAAACTTTAAAATCAAGTTCAAATCCAATAGAGGCATTGCCGCAAAAGGCCACCAAGCTACTATCTTTTTTGAAAAAAAACAATCTAAGTCTGAAATGATCTGCTCAGCGAAGTTAGGGTGTTCCCAGCAGATAATTTTGTCGGGGTCGATGGTCGTATTGTTCTTGAACCAGCGACGCGAGGTGAGCATCCGCCCTGCCCCCCACGCGAGTCCTCCTTCAGCCGGAATCGCACCAATCAGATAGCCGCCGGGCTTGAGAAGGCGTTTGAATTCGTCCAGATAGGGGCGTAGCGGATAGAGGTGTTCGAGCGAATAAAAGCTGACGATGACATCGACCGAGGCGTCTTCCAGTGCCAGCGGCTGGTTGCGGCCCACCAGCAGGCTGCTGTAGGTGACGCCATGCTCATCCAGCCGCTTTTGCGCAAAGGCCATCATTTCCGGCGAAACATCGGCCAACAGATATTCTCCCGGCTTGCCGCGCCAATATTTGAGGTGGCGGATATCGCCCGCTCCAATCTCGAGCACGCGCTTGCCAGACAGGTCGATCGATGACATCACCGCATAGCCGGCATCGTTGACCCGGGTGCCGATACCTTCACGCTGATTGGCCTGATAAAACTCGGTGTAGGTGGACTGCCATTGCTGCCAGCAGGGGTCTTCATTGTTGGGTGTCAGACCCCAGCGTGCTCGATCACCCCAAAGCGGGGTACTTAAACTATGCGGGAGGAGATTTCTTATTGGCAAAGCTGGAGCTCCTTGATGAGCTTTACCGCATCCCGGAAGCCGTCAGACCAGCCGTAATCAGTAGTGAGGGTATGTGGGTGCCACAGCACTGCGATCTGGCCGCCGACGCTATGGCACTCTTGCAACCAGTGCCGCATGGCAATTTGGCGGGCGGCGGGTGTCATGGGGTGGTAGTTGTAGAAGTGCGAGTCCATGAACACCGATGGCAAGGCGATGTGATTGAGCGCCGCGGCGTGGGTGGTATCCCACGGATGCCAGGCCAGTGCGCTGCTGTTCCGGAAACCGGGGCGATCGTTAAACATCAGGGTGGCATCTTGTGTGAGGCCGGCAGTTTGTTGTGACAACCAGGTTGATTGCCAACTGAAGCGCAACCAGTGCTGGCGGCAGTGAGTAACCTGAACACCAGCTGATTGCTCGACACATGCACGCTGTGCGGCTATCTGTTCTGGGCCCTGCCACGTCTCGAAGCTGGGGTGCAGGCCGACGGTATGGCCTTGTGCAGCGAGCTGGTGCAGCAGCGTTTTCAACGTAGGTGAGGCAATGTCGTAGCCGGGATCAAACAGCCAGCGTTTTAGGGTTTTGGGCAGGGGGTCGGCATGGAAATGGTAGGTGGCCCGTATGTCGCTGTCAGACTCCCATTTCTGCAAGCGATCGAAGGTCCACCAGTTTTCATGCCCGAGCAGGAAGCGGGCGGCCTGGCGCAGTCGCGCTGCCGTTTGGTGAAACTGACCGCGCCGCACACTTTGTAGGGCATTGAAGAGGTTGAACGCCCCTTGCTTCAGGCGTATGGGCAAGGTCTTGGCCACCGCATCGACATCGTGCGTCATGTGCATTTTGGAAGTCGGTAAAGGCCCGATCTTGTCTTCGCCCCCCTTCCCCGCTTTCTGAATAGCCCACTGGCGCAAGAACAGGCCAATGCGATTGACCCAGGCGTGTTGCCAAGCCCGCTCGTCCCAGCCCTTTAGGTGGAAGCTGTAGGAATGAATGGGACCATGTTCTTTCTCCCACACCCTTTCGTGCCAGGCTTCGAGCAACAGAAAGGCGGCAAGCCACCAATCGGTTTGCTGCCAGTTGCCTGACTCGGCTTCGAGTGGGACCAGCAAGTAACCATCGATACCACAGTGTGATGCCCAATCCGGCAATGGGATTTCGATAAGTCGCAGTGGTCCGGAGATAGGCGCAACAGGGGATTTTTTCGTGACAGGAAGTTCTGCCACACCTTTCAGATCGGCAGACCAATAGCACCTCAGCGCCGCCAAGACATGTTTGCGGATGCTCTCCGAATTGGGTAAATGCATGACTTCAACAGGCATCCATGTACCTCTGGTGCCAGAGTTCCAGCGAGAGTGCGCCCCACAATTGACGGCCTCCTACCCCTTGGTGATCAAGCATGGCGTTGAGAGCCTCGGCCTTAAAGACGCCGCGTTGCAGACTTTTTTGCGAGAGCAGGGTGTCCGAGACAAATTCGCGCACCACACCACCTTTCATCCATTCATTAAGCGGCACCGGAAAGCCCATTTTGTCTTTGCGGTTGAGGATGGTATCGGGCAAGAGGTGACGGATGGTCTTTTTGAGGATGTGTTTGGTCCGCCCACCCTGGAACTTGAGCTGCGGCGGCATACTGGTCACAAGATCCACAATGCGCTTATCAAGCAGCGGCACGCGTGATTCGAGTGAGACGGCCATGCTGACGCGATCTTCGATCTGCAACAGTGCTGGAAGCAGTGTTTTTTGATCGAAGTGAGTCATTTTGTTGATGTAGGAGAGGGTATCCGGATGGTTGAAGACCCTCTGGAAGTCCGCAAACAGCCTCTCGCGATCAAACTGCGCCACGGCATCCGGGTTCAACAGGTGATTGAGCCCCTGGCTACGATCGATGAGGTGGAAGTATCGGGCGTCCATTTCTTCAAACAGCCCTTTGCTCCAGAAATTGCCAAGCAGTGGGGTGTAATGCTTGAGCAGGGCCAGATTAGGCACGATGGATTCGAGGGTGACGAGGTGCTTGCCCTCTTCCTGGGTTTCGAGAATCGCCCCCTTGAGCGCCTGTTCGAGATAGCCCACCAGATAACGGGCATAGCCACCGAAGATTTCGTCACCGCCTTGCCCGCCTAGCACGACGGTGACGTGCTCCCTAGCCAACTTGCTGACCGCGTATTGGGGGAACAGACCGGGGCCAGCAAGCGGCTCATCCAGCGCCTCAATCAATTTGGGCAGGTCACGGACAAATTCATCAGCCGTGGGTACTACATCGAAATAGCGCCCGCCGGCATGGTCCGCCAAGGCCTTGGCGTAGTGCGATTCGTCGTACTGTGGGCCTTCGGCAAAACGCCCGTGAAACATGGGCATAGGCTGATCGAGATATTCGGCTGCTAGGCGGCAGACTAGGCTGGAGTCAATGCCGCCGGAGAGGTAGCCACCCAGGGGTACATCCGATCGAATCTGTAGGCGCATGCTGTCATGCAGCAGGGTGAGCAGTTCCTCACAAAAGTAGGCCTCGCTGTGGTAAGGGTCAATCTGGTAGTGTGTATCCCAGTAGCAGCGATCGTGCTGGATAGTTGCCCCCTGCCCGGTCAGGTAGTGGCCGGGTTTGATCTTGCGAATGCCCTCGAACAGGGTGCGATCTTCGAGACAGAATTGCAATGACAGATATTGATGAAGCGCATGGTTATCACGCTCCGCCCGCAATTGCGGATGTTCGAGCAGGGCCTTGATCTCGGAGGCGAACACCAGTTCATCACCAACCGTTGTGTAGTAGAGCGGTTTGATGCCGAAATGATCGCGCGCGGCGATCCAGGTATTGTCTTGGCGGTCGTGAAACACAAAGGCGAACATGCCGTTTAGCTGGTCAATGGCCGCCGCTCTGTGGTGGATCAGCAGTTGCAGTAATACCTCTGAATCGGAATGAGTTTTGAAGCGAACGCACTGCTTTTCGAGTTCCTGGCGGAGTTCGAGGTAGTTGTAAATCTCACCATTGAAGACTAGCGTGTAACGCTGATCGGCGCTTACCATCGGTTGGGCGCCATGTTCCAGATCAATGACGGCCAATCGACGGTGGCCGAACATAGCCTGACAAGGCACATGATGCACCCCCTCGCCATCTGGGCCGCGATGAGCAATACGGGCGAGCATAGCCTGCACCGTGTTCTTGCGTGAAGCGGATATGTCTCCGGGGGCAAATAGTGCAATCAGGCCACACATAGTATTCCGGTCATTTGTGTTTGTTTATGGCCTGTCATTCGAAACCGTCCAATCGGAGTGACTGCGTCTAACAGCAGTGCGCCACCCGCCCCACGGCCAGTGATAAAGCAGTGTCATCACCATATAACCCAGAGTGGTGACGCTACTGACCATCTTGCTGGCACTCTTTTTCTGGTCATATCGCAACATGAAAGGCACTTCGCCAAATTGGGCGCCAATCAGCTTGAGCTTGACCAACTTTTCCAGCGTACACGTAAAACCCAACCCTTTAAGTTGTATGAAATTATTGCCATAAAAACGGATTGCTTCTTTGATCTTTTCGGCTCGATAACCCCTAAACCCACAGGAGTACTCCTTCAGGCCCGAAATCGGAAAAAAAACCTTCATAAAAAGATTAGCACTGCGGCTTATGAAGGCACGGTAGCCATTTACCCCCATCTGCCCGCCACCCGGTTCGAATCGCGAGGCAATCACAACATCGAAGCCGCTGCGCACTTTTGCAACAATCGAGGGGATGTACTCGGGTTCATGGGTATCGTCGCAGTCGAGTCGAACAATAACGTCACCTGGCTGCGTTATCTCACTGGCCCTCTCGAAAAGATCGCGTGAGGACTCACCTAGTCCACGATTGATTTTATGCTGGATAATTTCGAGCGGCATTATTTCAGCATAGGACTCAAGCATTGCCTGGGTCTTATCGCGACTTCCATCATTACAAACAACAATTCGATAGTCTTCCTGAATTGCTTCGAGCGTTTCTTTCAGCTTTGGAATTAAAAGTGGAAGAGACTCTTCTTCATTGTATGCGGGCAAAATAATAATAATCATAGTAAACAATCAATAAAGGTTGTGTTCAGGTTCCAATTGCTGAGATAGGTGCATCAACGGAAATCAAGTTAGACTTGAACTCCTTAAAGACATTGTCTTGTTGAATGTTTGTCAAGCTGGGACTCATAGGCAAGCTCATGACCCGCTTGGCCAATTGCTGGGCTACGGGGGTGCAGTCGGGGCAGCACAGGTGTTTGTAGGCCGGTTGCTCGTTCAGCGGCACAGGGTAGTGCACCGCAGTAGGAATGCCCGCTTCGGCCAATCGCTTTTGCAGGGCTTCGCGGTTGGGCACCATGACGGTGTATTGGGCGTAGACGCTGGTGCGGTCAGGGCGGATGGTGATGGTTTGGATGGATTCGGAATTGCTTCGCTTCGCTCGCAATGACGTGATCATGTCGGTGTATCGCTGGCCGATTTCTTTGCGTTGCTGCACTTCCCATTCAAAACGCTCGAGCTTGGCTAACACGATGGCGCACTGCAGGGTGTCCATGCGCCCGCCTACGCCCAAACGGGTGTGCACGTAACGCTGGCTTTGCCCATGTATGCGAATCTCGCGCAGGGCTTGGGCCAAGGCATCGTCATTCGTAAAGATGGCCCCGCCGTCGCCGTAACAGCCCAAGGGCTTGCTGGGGAAGAAGCTGGTGCACCCGATGGTGCTGAGGTTGCAGCTTTGACGGCCTTTGTAGGTAGCGCCAAAGCTTTGTGCGGCGTCTTCGATGACGGGCAGGTTGCCGTGTTTGGCCGCGATGGCATTGATTGCATCCATGTCGGCAGTTTGACCATACAGGCTCACCGGCATGATAGCCTTAGTATTGGTCGTGATCTTGGTCTCGATTAAGTTTGCGTCAATGTTACCTGTGTCGGGCTCCACGTCCACAAAAACTGGCTTGGCGCCAAGCAGCACAATCACCTCGGCCGTGGCTACAAAAGTAAAAGGCGTGGTGATGATCTCGTCACCGGGCTTGATATCCAAAGCCATGAGGCTCATGAGCAAGGCCTCGGTGCCGCTGGCCACCGTGATGCAGTGCTTAGCCCCCGTGTAGGCAGCGAGCTTGTCTTCCAGCTCCTTCACCTCGGGGCCCATGATGTATTGGCCATGCTCCAGCACTGCGTCGATGCGGGCTTGGATCTGCGGCTTGAGCGCTTGGTATTGCGTTTTGAGGTCGATAAAGGGGATACTCATGACTGTTGACGCTTCAATTGACCGTGATTGAGGGTGTAAACCTGATTCGTGTGCGGGCAGGTGTAGTGGCCCTCGCCTTTCATGGGTAGTGGAATTTGCTCACCGTATTGGCTCATCCAGCCGATTTGCTTGGCGGGCACACCCACCATGAGAGCATAGGGCTTGACGTCTTTGTTGACTACAGCGCCTGCGCCCACAAAAGCGTATTCGCCGATGGTGGTGCCGCATACGATGGTGCAGTTGGCGCCCAAGGTGACGCCCTTTTTGACCAGTGTGTTGCGGTATTCACTTTTGCGCTCAATCAGAGAACGTGGGTTGTAAACGTTGGTGAACACCATGCTAGGGCCGCAAAACACGCCCTCTTCCAGCATGACATTGTCGTAAACGCTGACGTTGTTTTGGATTTTGCAGTGGTCACCAATGACCACTTTGTTGCCCACGAACACGTTTTGTCCCAGGGACACGCCTTTACCTATTTGGGCGCCGCCACACACATGTACAAAGTGCCACACGCGGCTACCCTCACCGATTTGAGCGCCATCGTCAACGATGGCAGAGGGATGGACGGTGACGTTGTTCTGTTTCAAGATCAGCCCTCCAAAGGCAAAGACACTTTCACACCATCTTTGGCCGAACGGTATATGGCCACCAACAGCTCCAAGCTCTTGAGGCCAGAGCGCCCATCGGTCTCTGGTTCGGCACGGCCGCGCAACACATCTACCACGTTTTGGTAGTACAGCGGGTGGCCAAAACCATAGACGCTGGTGGTGGCGTAGCTGGCGGTTTTGACTTGCTCATCCTCTAGCCGCCCATCGGCAAACTGCCACTCTTGAATTTCGTTCACAGCCACACCACCAATGCGGGCGGTCCCTTTTTCACCCAAGATGGTGATGGAGCCTTCAAGGTTTTGGGGATAAGTAAGCATGCTCACGTTGAGTGTGCCCATGGCACCGCTGCGCCACTTGATCGCAGCTACGCCACTGTCTTCGGCTTCAATATGGCGCGCTTGGGTGGATGTATAGGCCATGACACTTTCCACTGGGCCCACGATCCAGTTGAGCAAGTCGATGTAGTGACTGGCTTGGTTCATGAAAGCACCGCCATCGAGCTCCCAGGTGCCGCGCCAGCCGCTGCCTTGGTCGTAATAGTCTTGCGGGCGCGTCCAAAACACGTTCATGGCCACGTTGTAAATGCGGCCAAAGCGACCTTGGTCCACAGCCTGTTTGAGCAGCTGCAGCGTGGCGTTGCGGCGGTTTTGCTTGACCACAAACAGGCGCACACCGGCTAGGTCGCAGGCTTTGACCATGGCCAGGCCATCGGCAAAACGGGTGCCCATGGGCTTTTCGGTGAGTACATGCACACCGTGCTGCGCCGCCAAAATGGCTTGCTGCGGATGCAGTCCACTGGGGGTGCACAAGGCAACGAGGTCGAGCTGCTCTGTGGCCAGCATGTCAGCCATGCTAACGTAGCCGGGCACTTGGTATTGATCTGTATGCGCCCTGAGGGCCTTGGGATCCACATCGCATACGGCAGCCAGCTGCGTATCTTGGGCTTGCTGCTCAATAGAACCAAAGTGGTTTTTGGAAATACGGCCACAGCCCACCAAGCCCACTCGAATGGGCCGACCGGTGATGGTGGGAAATTGTTGAATATTCATATTGAGCGTGTGCTTAGAAGCGGAAGACAGTGAAGCCAGCGGCGGCAGCATCGTGCCGGTTGTAAAGGGACTTGATGTCGCCCAGGACGGGCTGAACGCCCTTGCACAACTGGCGCAATTGCTGAGGGGATTGGTGACGGTACTGCTCATGGCCCACAGCCACCACCAAGGCATCTACGGGGTGGGCGCTATCGATGGTGCCCAGTTGAAAGCCATATTCGTGCTGCACTTCGACAGAGTCGGCCCATGGGTCGGCCACCACCACGGTGGCACCCCAGGCCTGCAACTCGCGCACCAAGTCGGCCACCTTGCTGTTGCGAATGTCAGGGCAGTTCTCTTTGAAGGTGATGCCCTGCACGCCAATAGTGCTGCGCGGCACATCGATGCCGTTTTGCAGCATGCGCTTGATGATGTTGCGAGCCGCATAACGGGCCATGTTGTCGTTGATGCGGCGGCCCGCCAGGATGACCTGCGGGTGGTAGCCCAGCTCTTCGGCTTTGTGGGTGAGGTAGTACGGGTCGACGCCAATGCAGTGTCCGCCCACCATGCCAGGGCGGAAGGGCAAGAAGTTCCACTTGCTGCCTGCGGCTTCCAGAACCTCCAAGGTATCGATACCAATGCGGTCAAAAATGACCGACAGTTCATTGACAAAGGCGATGTTGAGGTCCCGCTGGCTGTTCTCGATCACCTTAGCGGCCTCGGCCACCTTGATACTGCTGGCCTTCCAGGTGCCGGCCTTGATGATGCTGTTGTATAGCGTGTCTACTTCGTCGGCCACATCAGGTGTGCTTCCGCTGGTGATTTTTTTGATGGTGGTGAGGGTGTTGACTTTGTCGCCAGGGTTGATGCGCTCGGGGCTGTAGCCGCAGAAGAAGTCCACATTGAACTTGAGGCCGCTGGTTTGTTCTAGCACGGGCACACAAACCTCTTCAGTGGCGCCTGGGTACACGGTGGATTCGTAGACCACGATATCGCCCCATTTAAGCACTTGGCCCACGGTTTGGCTTGCTTTGACCAAGGGGGTCATGTCGGGGCGGTTGGCCGTGTCCACTGGCGTGGGCACCGTCACAATAAAGACTTGGCAGGCCCTGATGCCGTCGAGTTGGTCGGTGTAGCTGAGCTGGCTAGCGGCTTTGAGCTGGTCGGGCGAGCACTCCAGAGTGTGGTCTTTACCCGCTTGCAACTCGGCAATTCGCTGAGGGTTGATGTCAAAACCCACGATGGGTCGGTGTTTACCAAATTCGACTGCCAAAGGAAGGCCGACATAGCCCAGGCCAATGATGGCGATGTGTTTGTGGTTTGAATTCATATTCATTTAGTTGCTGGCGGCTTTGATTCCCAGGTCATCGTGTTGATCCACAAACTCGGCCCGAAGGGCGGCGATTTCGGCCTGCAGGGCTTGGTATTCGGCCAGTTTGCGTTGCAAAAACTCGCCAGTCAGGGCGGCCTTGGTGGCCAGGCCCTGAGGGGTGAGCACATAGATGTAGCCAAACTTGTTTTTACTCTGGCTAAATTTACCCACCTTGACCAGGCCTTTGGCTATGAGGGCCTTGAGGCAGTAGTGGAGGCCACTGGTGCTCATGCCCAACTGGTGGGCGATCTCACGCTGGGTAAGGTCGGGGTTGGCATACAGCATGCGCAGCACGCGGTAGCTGGTGTCTTCTTGCAGCTGGGTGCGCAGGGTCATTGTGGACTTAGATCTCGTTTAGGCACGCTACCGACATGCTGTGTCGCATTCAGCAAGCTTGGTGGGGGTAGCGCAGAGCAAACGGTTTGTTCAGTTCTGGATGATTGTAGGGATTTATGAGGGGTTTGATGCCCTACGGCACAAATATTTGCAAAAAAGAGCTGTATCTGACGAACTGCTGACCAAAAATAGCTTAGCCTGGTACTCATTGGGAAGCATGATGGTCCAATGCTCACATCTCATCAGACATACCGCTTAATACTGCTGAACGGGAAATCGTTATTGACCATTTCTTAGTGGCCATGTTGATGGCATTTGCCCTCCTGGTTAACAATTCCTCCCTGCACTGGAGCAACCTCAGTTTGATATGCACAAACCAGTCGGCAGTGGCAATTTCATATAGGTGGCTGGCCGCAGCGTCCATGAGCAAATACATTCCTGCTGCATCTGTCAGGTATTTGATGCAATCGGTGGTCAGGTTTTTGCAGGTGATGTGGTGGTAACCAGTGGTACCAACGAATTAGCCCAACGCCTGACTATTCAATTCGGTGGTTAGGTTCATGCGCTGTGCTTCTGTGTTTAGCAACATACAGTGTTTTATGAGCAGCGGTTCGGGTAAGCAATATGTCGCCGAACCCTGATGGATTTGCGAGTTTCAGGTTACCCTTTCATTCAATCAAGCCTAAAGCTCTATGTCTCCGACCTCATGGGCTGATGGCGAATGAACTCATTTAGCTAACAAAACTTGTGGTCTGAATGTAATTTGCCAGTGTGCTGTGAAAGAAACAGAATCCCTTGTCCCATCACCTTTTGGGGAGTTCAACTTGACACAT
>JACCEC012781620.1_pt1 | contig 26233 bp, 21 predicted proteins | sample 7450121 | NCBI WGS metagenome assembly JACCEC01 (sample SAMN15323455, study PRJNA562643) | freshwater metagenome | isolation source: river surface water | place: USA:Blue River Watershed | collected 2017-08-18 | reverse complement strand
CGCTGATTGGGAAGAAGGTTCCGGAGAATAAAAACATGGGAAGCAAAAAGAAGTTGACCCACTGCATCTGCTGGAAGGACTTCATATAAGAGGTAACTGCCATACCGAATGCGGCAAAGCCAAAAGCTATCAGGGTCGCGGCTGGAATTGCCAGTAATCCCCAGATATCAGTTATCAGGCCAAGCGGAGTGATGATTGCCATGAAGCCGATTGAATACATAACTCCGCGAAGAAGCGCCCAAGATATTTCCCCAAGGGCAACATCAAGTGGTCCAAGAGAACTTGAGAGCATCATCTGGTAGACCTTGCCAAAGTGCATCTTGAAAAACACATTCCAGGTTGAGTCGTAGATGGCACCGTTCATCGCTGAGGTGGCTAAAAGAGCAGGGGCGATGAAGGCTGCATAGGTCACGGCATTGCCCTGGCCATCGGTTACGTTTCCGATTAGCTGTCCAATGCCAAAACCAAATGCCAAGAGGTAGAGCACAGGTTCGAAAAATCCCGAGAAGATGACTAACCAGTTTGAGCTCTTCGCCGCGTATACAGCCCTTTCAATGAGAACCGCTGCTCGCCCTGAATATATGGAAGAACCAAGGCGCTTACTGCGGCGCTCCTGAATTGCAACCGCTTGGGACAGAATTGCCTGAGTGATCACTTGGCCAACCTCGAAACAAACTTTGGATAGGTCAGTGCCATTCCGATAACGCCCATTACCGCCAGATAGCCGATGTGGATAAAGAACATACTCGGTTCCATTTCCGCGCCATAGCTCAGAGTTCTGCCGAGTTCAGTCGAGTGCCAAAGTGGCGACAACCACCCAAGCGGCTGCAGATAGATCGGCATCAGCTCAAGCGGGTAGAAAGTTCCAGAGAACAAAAACATCGGGGCAATAACAAATCGGCCAATGATTGCGAAGTAGCCCTCATCTTTTTCAAGCCTGGCAGTGATTGCGAGCATCAGTGCTGCCCAGCCCCAAGCCGCCAGCATTGAGGTGAATATCAGAGGTAGGACGCTAGTTAGCGGCACAGCTCCAAACAAAAGCAAAACCCCTAGATACATCAGGACTGTGAACAATCCCCTGCCCAGGGCAACAATCATCACACCATTGGCTATCTGAATAGCCGAAACGGAAGTCGCATTTATTGCGTAGAACAGCTTGTCCCAAACAAAGCCGTCCATCGTCGGAAATGTCACCTCATCCATCACTCCCTGGATGGCAGCAGAGGCAAGTAGCGCGGGGGCAACAAACTGCAGATAGCTAACTCCGAGAATCCCCTGGCCACCGGTATTCGCATCCACCAGCGCACCGATTCCAAGTCCAACCGAAATCAAATACAGAACCGGATTACCTAGACCGTAGGCGAAGATTGCACCCAGCCACTTCGACATTGAATAGAAGCGATACTCAGCTACCCTCAGAGCGCCAAATCGGACTGCCCGCTTTGGATCAACGGCGGCTCCTGGACGAAACTTCAAATCAGACATTATTCGACCAAAGTTCTTCCGGTGAGTCTTAGGAACACATCCTCCAGAGAACTTCTGCGAACCAGCGATGTCACAGGATGCATGCCGCTTTCAATAATTTCGGTTAGTAGATCTTCGCCCTTATCTGTGTAGAGCAATATCCTGTCGGGCAGAACTTCAATTCGCTCGGCCATGCCGGATAGCTTCTCCGACATCTTTTCGTTCTTGTCGGTTCCAAACCGAACTTCGACTACCTCTTTGGACGAGTACTTTTTGATTAGTTCCGCCGGAGATCCCTCGGCCATGATCTTTCCCTTGTCCATGACCACCAGGCGATCACACAGCTGCTCAGCTTCATCCATGTAGTGGGTAGTGATAACCAGGGTCACACCCTGTTCCTTTAGGCGAAAAAGTCGGTCCCAAAGAACATGCCTTGCTTGCGGATCAAGTCCAGTGGTTGGCTCATCCAGCATCAGGATCTCTGGTTCATTCACCAATCCCCTGGCAATTGCCAACCTGCGCTGCATTCCACCGGAAAGATCATCGGCTTTTGAGTTTCGCTTCTCGGTTAGCTGCGCAAACTCCAATAGCTCCTGCACCTTGTTTTTTAGAAACTTTCTAGGAAGACCAAAGTATCTGCCGTAGGTAAAGATGTTCTCCCAAACCTTTAGCTCCCGGTCTAACAGGTCCTTTTGCGGCACAACTCCAAGGTGAGCTCGAATCTCGGGGCCATGGGTATTTGGCTCCTTGCCCAAGATCTTTAGTTCGCCTCCGGTTCTTTGGGAAACCGAAGAAATCATCTTCATAGTGGTTGACTTGCCAGCACCGTTTGGGCCCAAAAGACCAAAAGACTCCCCGCGCCTGACCTGGAAGTCAATCCCATCAACCGCTACAAAGTCTTTGTATTTCTTACTCAGGTCCTTTGCCCAGATGACGATGTCATCTGCTGGTGTATTCGCCAATTACTTTTTCTCCGTCTCAGCCCACAGGGCAGCAGATAAGACTACTACTTATAAAGGTAAGAGAGCCTTGATATGGTTCTAACGTGTCTAAACCACTTGGTAATCGCAGGGTCACTGGTACCGAGCAGTTTTATACCCCGCTTGACCTAGCGCACGAGCTGGTTACATTCTCAGCAGCTGTAATCCCTGAGTTTTCAAGCCGGAAGTTTTTAGAACCGGCAGGTGGAAGTGGAAGTTTCATAACAGCACTCAGAAAAGAGGGCATCGAGAATATTCAAAGCGTAGATCTTTATCCAAAGTTTAAAGGCGTAGCCAGAAAAAACTTCTTGGAACATAAACCTAAAGATTCAAATCTTGTGACTATTTCTAATCCCCCCTTTGGTCGAAACAATGCCTTATCCATTCCTTTTTTCAATCACGCTTCGCTTTTCAGTGACTACATTGCATTCTTAGTGCCGCGCTCCTGGAGAAAGTGGAGCGTAGAAAACAGACTGAATCTAAATTTTCACAAAATCGCCGATAGAGATGTTTTTGTCTCTTATGTCGACATCAATGGAAAACCCTTCAAGAAAAACAACGGGCTCAGAACCTGCTTTCAGATCTGGAAGAAAGAGCCAATACCAAGAGCAAAGACCCTGGTTCCGGACAACTCACTAATCGAAAAGACGACCCCGCGGAAAGCCGATGTTGCAATCAGGGTCTTTGGATACGGCTGCGGCCAGATACTGAGCGAATTCCCCAGGGTCAAGAACACGACTCTGATGTTTCTTAAGGTAAAAAACCGCAAGGTTGTGACTGCTCTTCGACAGCTTGACTACCAGCGCTTTTCCATGAATACCGCCTACACTGAAGCGCTGGCCCTGACCGAGATTAATTACCTTCTAAACGAGAAGATTTTTGGGAACGGCTTTCACGAAGAGAAGGTTGGAAAATAAAGTGAGCGAATACTATTCCGACCCCACCCAGAACCCAAGGTCCAGAGAATACAAGGGTCCAAGGGCGCAGCTAAAAGACCTCTTTCCCTACCTGCGTCCCTATCGCAAGGTCCTAACCTTCGCGATCATCCTTTCCATGATTGGCTCCCTGCTTGCTCTGGGCCAGCCACTTCTGATTGGTCAGTTGATCAGTGCCGTTGAGCAGAACCGTGAAATTCAGACTCTGGCCCTTGGCATAGTTGCTCTCATCATCGCCTCGGCAGTGATGAATGCGTTTCAGTTTTACCTTCTATATAAAACCGGTGAGGGTGTGGTGCTCAGCACTCGAAAGGCTTTGGTTGCTCGCCTGCTTCGCCTGCCAATTTGGCAGTATGACCGCAGAAGAATCGGAGATTTAGTTTCCAGAGTTGGTTCTGACTCAACGCTTTTGAAAGCAGTTCTCACCCAGGGACTGGTTGATGCGCTGGGCGGAATGCTGCAGTTTTTCGGAGCCATTATTGTGATGGCATTTATCGACCCGCTGCTGCTCGGTTCAACTCTCATTGTTGTTTTTGTGGCAGTCGGAGCAATCGCATTTACCGGCAGAAAGATTAGAAGCGCAACAACGAAGGCTCAGCAAAAAGTTGGACAGATGTCGGCCAGCGTTGAGCGAGCACTGAGCGCAATTAGAACCATCAGAGCGGCCAGAGCTGAGAGCAGAGAGTCCGGAGAGATCTATAAGGATGCCGAGGCTGCCTATCAGCAGGGCCTTTCTATCGCCCGTCTGTCTGCAGCCGTCGCGCCGATTGCGCAGGTGGCATTCAACACTGCATTCATCGTTGTTCTTGGTCTTGGCGGTTTGAGAGTTGCTACTGGTGCAACGACTATTTCCTCACTGGTCACATTTGTAATTTTGCTTTTCTTTATGATCGGGCCACTGATTTCCGCTTTCGGTGCCTACACCTCGGTCATGGGAGCCCTTGGGGCACTTGCTCGAATCCAGGAAATCATGGTTCTTGATGAAGAGGAAACCGAAAGCCAAACAGATCAGAGATCTGCCAAAACCAACTCTGCTATCGAGTTTAGAAATGTTGATTTCAACTACCCCGCGGAGGATGGTGAAGTAAAACCAATCCTCAGCTCAGTAAGTTTCCAAATTGAGAGAGGAAGTCGAGTTGCACTCGTTGGTCCATCGGGTGCAGGAAAGTCGACCATCTTCTCGCTGATCGAAAGGTTCTATGAGCCAACCGGTGGTCAGATTCTGCTGGATGGTCAAGATGTGACTGAGTTTTCTAGAAAAACTCTGCGCGAGCAGCTGGGTTACGTTGAGCAGGATGCCCCAGTTCTAGCTGGCAGCATCAGAGACAACCTCTTGCTCGGTAAGGATGATGCAACTGAGGATGAACTGCGAGCAGTTCTGAGCCAGGTGAATCTAAATGATGTTCTCAATCGAGATGCTGCAGGGCTAGATGCCGAAGTTGGTGAGAGCGGAATCATGCTCTCTGGCGGAGAAAGGCAAAGACTCGCGATTGCGAGAGCGCTGCTTGCAAAACCCCCAATTCTCTTACTCGATGAATCGACCAGTGCACTCGATGGTCCCAACGAGCAGCGCATGCGCGAGGCAATCGATGCGGTTGCTCAAAATAGGACCTTGGTTGTCATCGCCCATCGCCTTTCCACGGTTGTAGATTCCGACAAGATAATCGTTTTAGAAAAAGGCCAGGTGGTGGGTATGGGATCCCACTCAGAGCTGGTCAAGTCCACTCCCCTGTACGCCGAACTGGCCAAGCACCAGCTGCTGGTCTGAGTAAAGTGGAGGCATGGGTACGACGTGGACCAAGGACAAAGTCTTAGAGCTTGACCAAAACGATCCACTAGCCAGCTTTCGAAGTGAGTTTTATTTCACAGATCAAGAGATCTGCTATCTAGACGGAAACTCTCTTGGCCGGTTGCCCCTGAAAACTATTGAGCAGGTGAAAAGCTTTCTCACTACTGAGTGGGGTGATCAGCTGGTGGATGGTTGGTCTCACTGGATAGATCAGGCCCAAACTGCTGGAGACCTGCTGGCTGAAACAGCATTAGGGGCATCCAAAGGTCAGACACTGGTCTGCGACACAACTAGCGTTAACTTCTACCAGCTCTGCGTCGCCGCTATCAAAGCAAATCCGAATCGCAAAAAGATAATTATTGATTCCGCTAACTTTCCAACCGACCGCTACATCCTGCAGGGCATAGCCGAGCAGTTTGATCTAGAGCTCATCACCCTAAATAGCGATGGCATGGGCGGCCCCGGAGCGATTGACATCGCAAGCGAAGATGAGGAAATCACTTCCGACGCCCTAAGACCTATCCTGAGCCAGGAAGTTGCGCTACTAACTCTGCAGGCAATCAACTATCGCTCAGGTGTCAGGCAGGACCTAAAGGCAATCACGAATCTGGCCAGAGAGTTTGGCATCTATGTTGTCTGGGACTGCTCCCACGCCATCGGCTCGATAGTTTTGGACTTTGAAAAGAACGGTGTGGACCTAGCCGTTGGCTGCACGTATAAATATGGCAACTCCGGCCCAGGATCCCCAGCTTGGCTTTACGTCAGAAGAGAGCTGCAGGAAAAGCTCCAGGTTCCAATCCAGGGTTGGTTTGCTCAGCAGAAACAATTTGAAATGGGTCCATTCTTTGAACCAAACCAGCAGATCCGCGGTTTTCAGATTGCTAGCCCCTCAATCATTGGAATCAGAGCAGTCGAAGTTGCATTCTCGATGATTGGTAGGGCCACCATCGAAAAGATTCAGGCTAAGGCAGCCCAGGGAACTCAGCTGATGATTGACCTTTACGATCAATGGCTAGAGCCCCTGGGTTTCACGCTTGGAACTCCGCGCGATGCCAATAAACGCGGTGGCCACATAATCCTCAAGCACCCCGATGCCAAAGTCATCGCTCACGCTCTTCGAAAACTAAAAAAGGTAATTCCCGACTACCGCGAACCAGCGTCCATCCGTCTTGGAATCTCTCCGCTGCCTACCTCCTACCTAGAGGTGTTCGAAGGATTCTCAAGGCTTAGGGATCTTGTTCAAAGTGGAGATTACAAAAATGTAAGTCAGAGTGAAAGCCGAGTCACCTAAAGATGGAACACAGCAAACACGTAACCTACATTTCCTACCTCAAAGTCGAAGAGCTACTTCAACTGCAACAGCCTCTGAGTGATGGCCCAGAACATGATGAGCTGCTATTCATCACCATCCATCAGGTTTATGAGCTTTGGTTCAAGCAGCTGCTACACGAAGCCAATGCCCTGCAGAAGTCCCTCGAAGAGGGAAACACCCATCGCTCGTTAGCGCTTCTGGGGAGAATGCGAAACATCATGAAGACCTGTGTTGCGCAACTCGATATTCTAGAAACAATGACTCCCCTGCAGTTCAATTCTTTCCGCTCCCGGCTTTCCTCAGCATCTGGATTTCAATCCGCTCAGTTCCGAGAGCTAGAGGCGGTGCTTGGTCGAAGAGACCAGGCTGGAGCAGACGCTGAAAAAGACAGCGGTATGGGAATGGCAGAGCACCTAACTCCCGGCTCAGCCGCTCGCACAAGGGTTGAAGAGGCAATGCGAAGAAGATCTCTTTGGGATTCAGCTATGCACTACTTCAACTATCGAAAACCAATGCCCCAGAAAGCCCTCACCAGAGATGTGACACTTACTTGGACCGAGGACGAAGAGGTGCAGAAAGTTCTTATCGAAATTCACCGAACTGACCCTGAAGCGTCCATGGTCGGTGAGGCACTGGTCGATCTTGATGAAGGGCTGCAGGAGTGGCGGTATCGACACGTGAAGATGGTTGAGAGAACCATCGGTAAGAAAATGGGAACCGGTGGTTCTAGCGGTGTTGGCTACCTCTCGAGCACCCTCTTTCACCCCGTCTTCCCTGATTTATGGGCAATCAGAAGCCAGTTTTAGTAGCTACCCTTTGCGACTAACCTTGTCGCGTGGCAAAAATAGCAATCTACCCGGGCTCATTCGATCCAATCACCCTGGGACACCTCTCAGTTATTCGAAGAGCCAAGAACCTGAGCGAGAAGCTCATAGTGCTGGTGGTCCATAATCCGAACAAGAAGAATCTTTTCAGCGCAGAAGAGCGAGTCGCACTCATCCAAGAATCACTGAAGGAACTCGGTCTATCGGGAATAGAGGTAAGGCAATCGAGTTCGGGGCTACTAGCATATGTCGCCCAGGACCTTGGTGCTGAAGTTTTGATCAAGGGTCTTCGCACAGCAGCGGATCTGGACTATGAATTGCAGTTTGCCAGTATGAACAGAGATTTGACTGGTGTCGAAACGGTCTTCCTACCTACCGAACCCCAATACAGTCAGACCTCTTCCTCACTGATTCGCGAAGTGGCTTTTCTTGGAGGAGATGTTTCAAAGCATGTCACTGAGTGTGTCAGGCAAGCACTGATTGCCAGGAGCTCTAAGTGAGTCTGGTAATTCAGGTCAAAGACCTGATGCACAAGCCTGGAACAATGAAGGAGCTAACGCTCGAACACTCTCTCACCGAAGATCTTGGGACTGAAGTAATTGCGGTAAAGAGCGGAACCACAATTGAACTAGCCGTCCGCTTGGAATCAGTTCACGAGGGAATACTTCTTAGCGTAGAGGGCGAGACTATTGCTAAATCTGAGTGCTCGCGGTGCCTCGAGAGTATGGAAGTAGAAGTTCCAATTGAGATCCAAGAGCTCTTTCACTATCAACCCGAGAATGAGGATGACTTTTTTATTGAGCAGGATCGAGTAGACCTTGAACAACCACTGATTGACTCAGTTGTCCCGAATCTGCCAATTCAGCCCCTTTGCTCAGAGGACTGCCCTGGTCTCTGCGTTGACTGCGGAGAAAAACTTGATACAGGAAACCACAATCATGAAAAACCAATCGACCCGCGGTTTGATGCTCTAAAGGACTTTGGTAGCTAGCTGCAGGACGTTGCTAAGCAACATGGCCCTGGTCATTGGGCCAACTCCACCTGGATTCGGCGAAAAGTAGCCAGCCACTTCCTGAACCGAAGTCTGAACATCACCAACTAATCTGCCCGAGACCCTAGATATTCCAACATCCAAAACAGCGGCTCCGGGCTTGATCCAATCCTTCTTCACAAATTCCGGTTGGCCAATAGCGGCAACTACGATGTCGGCTTCTCTGATGACCTCTTCGATGTTTCTACTTTGACTGTGAAGAATCGTTGGCGTTGCATTCACAGCTTTGCTGGAAAGCAAAAGAGAGAGCGGTCGTCCCACCGTTAGCCCACGTCCCAAAACCGCAACCTTGGCACCAGCTAGCTTGACCTGATAGCGCCTTAGGAGCTCAATGATTCCATTGGGTGTGCAGGGCAGCGGAGAAGAAAATTCTCCAGAAACATTCATGACCAGTTTTCCAAGATTTACCGGATGCAGACCATCGGCATCCTTAGCTGGGTCAATTAGTTCAAGCATTTGGTTGGCATCCATGCTCTTGGGTAGGGGAAGCTGAACGATGTAGCCAGTAACTTCCTTAGCCTGATTGAGATCTTTGATTGCCGATCTGATGTCCGTTTCTGTCGCACTGGATGGAAGATCAATCCTGATAGAACTGATTCCAACCTCAGCGCAGTCAGCGTGCTTTCCGGCAACGTAGGCAACAGAGCCAGGATCATCACCGACTAGCAATGTTCCAAGCCCTGGGATTACACCGGTTTTTGTTAGCTCACTAACTCTGCTGGCTAGCTCCCGCTTTATCTCAGCAGCGGTTTTCTTGCCATCCAGAATTATTGCGGTCAAAGAACTACCAGTTCTCTAGTCCCTGATAGAGCGGGAAGGCTTCGGTCAGTGCGACAACTCTCTTGCGCAGGTTAGGCAGATCTGCGCCGGGTAGCAGTGCGAGTGCGATGATGTCTGCAACCTCTTTGAATTCAGTTTCACCAAATCCGCGCGTAGCGAGCGCCGCAGTTCCAATACGAATTCCTGATGTCACCATCGGGGGCCTTGGATCATTTGGCACGGAATTCTTATTTACGGTCACTCCCGCTTCGTGCAAAATGTTTTCTGCAGTTTGGCCATCAATCTCTGCGTTTCTCAAATCAACCAAAACCAGGTGGACATCGGTTCCACCAGTCAAGACTGTTATTCCCGCACCCGCAACGTCCGACTGAATCAGTCTGTCGGCGAGAATTCTTGCCCCATCAATGGTTCGCTGCTGCTGATCTTTGAATTCTTGAGTCATGGCGGCCTTGAACGCCACTGCCTTAGCTGCAATGACATGCATAAGCGGTCCACCCTGCTGACCTGGGAAGACTGCGGTGTCAATCTTCTTGCCCCACTGCTCTTTACACAAAATCATTCCCGAGCGTGGACCGGCGAGGGTTTTATGAACCGTGGAGGAAACAACATCTGCATATGGAACAGGTGATGGATGAACCCCTGCAGCAACTAGTCCCGAGAAGTGGGCCATATCAACCCAAAGCTTTGCCCCGACCTCGTCGGCAATAGATCTGAATGCTGCGAAGTCAAGGTGTCTTGAATAGGCCGACCATCCGGCGATTAGCACTGCGGGTTTGGTCTGAAGCGCCCTCTCGCGAACAATGTCCATGTCAATCAGGTAGGTCTCTGGGTGGAGCTCGTAGGCGTGTGCCTCATACATGCGACCGGAGAAATTCAGCTTCATTCCGTGGGTGAGGTGCCCTCCGTGTGCCAAGCTCAATCCCAAGATTCTGTCTCCGGGATTAGCAAGAGCCATCATTACCGCTGCGTTAGCAGTCGCCCCAGAGTGCGGTTGAACATTGACATACTCAGCGCCGTACAGCTCTTTGGCCCGGTCCCTGGCAAGGTTCTCAGCAATGTCAACCACCTCGCAGCCGCCGTAGTAGCGCTTGCCCGGATAGCCCTCCGCATACTTGTTGGTTAGCACGGAACCCTGGGCTTCAAGAATTGCCCTGGAGACAAAGTTCTCACTGGCAATCATCTCTAGTGTCCCTCGTTGGCGGTCTAGCTCTTGCTCGAGGACTGCTGCAATCTCAGGATCAACCTGTTTTAGAGGTGCTGAATGAAGGGGGTTTATCGGCATGCGCGTAAGTTTACTATCCGCCGTGGCCCAACCAGACTGGCTCGCTGAATAGGATTGTGCGGGTGAGTACCAAGGAGCACTGGGTTCTAACCTTCGTCTGTCCAGACAGGCCGGGAATCGTTCACGCCATTTCTGGTGCGGTCGTTGAAGCTGGCGGAAACATTACTGAGAGCCAGCAGTACACATCACTTGACACCGGTCGATTCTTCATGCGCCTGCAAATCGAAGCCGATATTTCTAAGTCAGACTTTGAAAGACAGATTGAGACCATAGTTGGCCAGTACAAGCTCGAATACGTTTTGGATTATGTCGAAAGACTAATGAAGGCCGTAGTTTTGGTCTCTAAGGCAGGACACTGCCTAAACGATATTCTCTATCGGCAAAGAGCAGGCCAACTACCGATATCTATAAGCAAGGTTTTCTCTAACCACCCGGATCTAGCCGAAATGGCAGGGTTTTACGGAATTGAGTTTGATTCGAAGGCAATAAATACTTCGGAAGACAAGGCAAGATTCGAAAGTGGCCTAAGGCAATACATTGCTCAAAATGAGATTGAACTGATTGTTCTTGCCCGATACATGCAAATTCTCTCCCCCGAATTCTGCAATGAGTTTGCTGGCCGAATAATCAATATCCACCACTCATTCCTACCAGGCTTCAAAGGTGCGAATCCCTATGCCCAAGCTCACGCGCGCGGAGTGAAGTTGATTGGTGCAACCGCCCACTTTGTAACATCAGACCTTGACGAGGGACCAATCATCGAACAAAACGTAACCCGCGTCGATCACGCAGCCTCAAAAGAAGCCCTAGTTCAAATTGGCCAGGACGCGGAGTCGAAAACACTCACTCAAGCAATCAAGTGGTTTGCCGAACACCGCGTCCTACTGGATGGCCAAAGAACAATCATCTTCCGCTAATCCTGATAACAACTAATCCGAGTAGCAAAAGCAGCCCAAGTGCGGCAAGCGCAACTGGAAGAATCGGAAATTCATCCTCTTGCCTGAATGTGAATTCATTTGCAGTCAGCTGAAGCGGCTCCTCTACCGGTAAATCATCCAGGACTGGACTTTCGGAGATAGCAGTAGGATCTGAAAGCTGGGGACCAGAAGTCTTGGGAGATATGGGTCTTTGCTGAGTGAGAACTTCTTCGGGGCTGTCTTGAGTAACAAAGGTAGGTACTTCATCGAAGCTAACCGGTGCCATTTCTACTTCCTCTGATCCAGTTATAACTTCTTCGACAACGGGTGATTCAGTTCTAGGAGTTTCAATGACCACTTCGACTGGTTGCGGATCTGCACCGACAGGCGGCTCTGGCTGCGCAATGGGTTCAGGGCCTGGGGCCTGAGTGACAGGCTCGGCAGCGGGTGGCTGAGTTGGTTGCGGATTCTGCTGCTCCTGAGGTGGAGTGGTTACCACTGGCGACTGAGTTTGCGTTGGTGTTGTTACCACTTGCGATTCGGTTTGAGGAGCAGAGACTGGCACCGGTGGCGGAGCTAAGTTTTCAAAGCTGACCGAGATCGGCTCTAAGGGGCCAAAATTTCCAAGAGCATCCCTGAGTGAAAGTGCTGGTAGGAGCCAAGATCCCGATCCAAAACCACACTCCGCCCAGAAAAACCAACCCGTGCTTGTCGATGAATCTCCCCGTATGCACTCCATTGAAGACGTGAAGACAACACTTGAAACAGAAAAGCTAACGCTCTCAGAAAAGTTAATGACTGCCGAATAACTAAAGGTCGATGTGCCAGAGATCTGAACATTGGACCAGGTCGCGACAGGTGCAGTTTGATCAAAGATGACCTGGTAAGAAACAGCATTCGCAGGCCCAGAATTACCCCAGCTGTCAGTCAGTTGATTTGGACCAAAAGATATAGTTCTAGTTCCATCGGGACATCCAAATATGCGCAGCGCCATATTTATAAGCTCTCCCTGGCATCCGTCTAGATCAAACTGAGCAATGCTGCTGATAGTTGCTTCCTGCACATTGAATCCAAGCACAACGCTTGACTCTGAAAAAGCATTTCCACTTGCACTCCAAGTGAAGCTGGGTGCCTGACCATCAAACTGAATAGCTGCGACTACTGGCTGTGGTGGTCCATTCTGCAAAGCACCAAGCGAACTTGCTTTTAGGGTAAGGCTGACGTTTCCATGCGAACACGAAGCTAAAGAAATTAGTGCTGAATTTCCTGAAACAGATAGCTGCTGCCAGCTGCAACCAGAAACGACAAAGTCGCTCTGATCAAGATTGGTGATTGCTTCACTTACCACCAGTGTGAAAGTTGCCGAAACTGAGGAAGCCTGGGCTCCGCTGAATGAAGTGACAATAGGGATAAGCGTGTAGTGAATCTCGATACGGCCATGGCCTGAGTTGACTCCAGCCGCATGGGAAACGTTCTGCGTAAAAGAAGAGTTCGCATAGGAAGATCCGCCTCCACCGCCACCTCCATCTGCGCAGCAGTCATTGTCATCGGCACCACCACCGCCGCCACCGTACCAACCGCCTCCTCCTCCGCCTCCGCCGGCATTCCAACTGGTTCCGCCAGTTCCACCCTGGCCGAATGTTCCAGAAGTGCCTGAACTACCACCATTAGAAAAACCAGCGCCACCTCCAGAAACCTGAGTGCCACCACCTCCGCCACCACCTTGTCCAGAACCACCGGCAGCAGCTTCGAGCCCACCACCTGCAGCACCTGCAGCGCCGGAGTAACCACCTCCGCCTCCGCCGCCACCAGCAACAACTATTCGGCTCGATAGTGCTTGCGAGGATCGGATGTCACTGGCTCCTCCACCGGAACCTTCGTTTCCTCGATTACCACCGGCGCTTCCTCCGCCGTTGAAACCGCCTGACGCGTTTCGACCCTGACTTCCCTGGCCTCCGACATATAAATAGAGAACGGATGGGAGATTGTTTAGAACCCCGGTTACTGATCCGCCCCCACCACCTCTTGCGCCGGATGCTCCGTAGACGAAGAAACGGATGTTGGTAGCACCTGCTGGAACACTCCACTGCTGCTCGGTGCCGGTGTATTGAAAGGAAACAACACACTCACTTCCGGTGCAGGCAGCATTGGCAGAAGAAGGGATGGGGATTAGGAAAGTAAATGAGATGAAGGCAGCTAGGCCAAGGGCAAATTTTTTCATTGGGGAAAAATAAAACTCCCCGCAGTTTCCTGCAGGGAGTTTTCCACAGCCTCTTAGGGGCCGGACTTATTGGGCCATTCTGGCTTTCATGTTGCTGGCAAGGGTTGCCATGAACTCTTCTGTGGTCTGCCACTTCTGGCTAGGGCCAACCAGTGCCGCAAGGTCCTTGGTCATGTTTCCAGCCTCAACTGTTTGAATAACAACTTCTTCAAGAGTGTGAGCAAACTTGTCCACCTCTGGGGTGCCATCAAGTTTTGCTCTGTGCATCAGACCTCTGGTCCACGCAAAAATTGAAGCAATTGGATTGGTCGAGGTTTTTTCACCCTTTTGCCACTGGCGATAGTGTCTAGTCACTGTTCCGTGCGCTGCTTCAGCCAGTGCTGTCTTACCATCTGGAGTTGAGAGAACGGAAGTCATTAGACCCAACGATCCGAATCCCTGGGCAACAGTGTCTGACTGCACATCACCGTCGTAGTTCTTGCAAGCCCAGACATACCCGCCCTCCCACTTGAGTGCGGAAGCAACCATGTCATCAATCAGACGATGCTCGTAGGTGAGTCCTGCTTTTTCAAATCTGTCTTTGTACTCTGCGTCAAAAATTTCCTGGAAAGTGTCTTTGAATGCTCCGTCATACGCCTTAAGAATTGTGTTCTTAGTTGACATGTAGACAGGGAATCCACGTGAGAGTCCGTAGTTGAAAGAAGATCTGGCGAAGTCGCGAATGGAATCTATGTAGTTGTACATACCCATCGCTACACCGCCCGTTGCAGGATATTCGGCAACCTGCATGGTCTGTGGAGCAGATCCGTCAGCCGGAGTGTAGGTCATAGTAACGATGCCTGCGCCGGGAACCTTGAAATCAGTTGCCTTGTACTGGTCTCCGTGAGCGTGACGACCAATCACGATTGGCTTGGTCCAGCCAGGTACCAGTCTTGGGATGTTGGAAATAATGATTGGCTCTCGGAAAACTACTCCGCCGAGAATGTTTCTAATGGTTCCGTTTGGACTCTTCCACATCTTCTTGAGTCCAAATTCTTCAACTCTGGCCTCATCAGGAGTAATGGTTGCGCACTTCACACCAACACCGTGCTGCCTAATAGCTTTGGCAGCATCTATGGTCACCTGGTCATCGGTGGCATCACGGTTCTGAATCGAAAGATCGTAGTAGTCAATCTCGATGTCTAGGAATGGAAGTATCAGATTGTCTTTGATGTCCTGCCAAATGATTCTGGTCATTTCATCGCCGTCTAAGTCAACGACTTTTCCGACCACTTTGATTTTGCTCATGTTGCTCCTGAGATTATGCGCGAAGCGCTAAAGGCAGGCTCTAGCCTATCGGTTAGCATGGTGGGATGCGCTCAGTCAGATTTCTAGCAGGCCTAATCATCACCTCTCTCACCCTCGTTGGCTGCACAGCCGAGGAGGAACCATTTGATTCAGAGGTTGGACTTCAACTCTTCATGTGGCCGTGGGATTCGGTAGCCAATGAGTGCGAATTTATTGGTAGCAGTGGAGTGGACTGGGTCTTGGTGTCACCAGCTCAGGAACACATTGAAGGCGGCGCTTGGTGGACAAACTACCAACCAGTTAGCTATCAGATTCAATCAAGACTTGGAAATCGCGAGCAATTTCAAAACATGGTTTCAACATGCGCTGAGTTTGGTGTGGATGTAATTGTTGACGTTGTGATAAACCACATGAGCGCTAGCTACTCAGGAGTTGGGGTAGGGGGAACTAGCTTCAACAAATACGAATACCCCAGCCTCTACACTCAGGAGGACTTCCACGACTGCCAGCTAACTTTCGATAACAGCATTCAAAGCTATGCCGACCAGGCTCAGGTTCAAACCTGTGAACTACTGGGCCTAAGCGACTTGAACACTTCTTTACCATCGGTCCAGGAAAAGATACTTGGACTGCTCAACGACCTACTTTCTCTCGGGGCAAAAGGTTTTCGTATCGATGCTGCAAAGCACATTTCTCCGGATGATCTAAAGCCAATAGTCGCTGCACTCCCCGAAGGCACGGTAGTACTGCTGGAGGTTATAAGAGGTCCTGGTGAGCCAATTCAGCCAGAGCAGTATCTAGAACTTGGTTCGGTCTGGGAATTCGACTACGTCAAAAACATGAAGGCTTTCTTCGTTGATCAGGTAATTGGCTACGTAGACAGTGAAGCCCGCTTCATCTCTCACGCCCCAAGTGAAAAAGCCATTTCTTTCGTCTCAAACCACGACACCGAAAGAAATGGACAGGCAATCAACTTCGGTCAATCCCGCTACTTCGAGCTAGCCACAGCCATGATGCTGGCCGAAGACTATGGAACTCCGATGCTTTACTCCTCCTACGCCTTTGTTGATTATGACGGAGCTCCTAGAGAGACAGATGGCCTGGTAGATGCAATTGACTGCTCTAGCGTCAGTGCACCCAAGGAGTTCTACGAGGAGCGTGAATGGATTTGCCAGCACCGCTGGGCAACGACTCTAAAGATGATTGACTTCCGCAATCGCGTGCACGGAGCACCTGTCGCAGAGATCTACCAGAGTGAAACCGTCTACGGCTTTGCCAGAGAGGGCAAGGGTTACTTCATCACCAATGTTTCGCTCGATGCAGCAGCAGATGTTGATGTGGTCACCACTCTAAGTGATGGCTCTTATGAAGATCTATTTTCAGGCGAAGCCTTTGAGATCAAGGATGGGAAGCTGACAGCTTCCATTGATCCAAGCAGTGCAATTGTCCTACTAGCCAAGAACTAGACGAGCGAGTCTCTCCAGGCTTTATAAAGCTTGGCGAACTTTCCAGTGCCGGCAGATAGCGCGGCCGGAGAGCCGTCTTCGATAATCTCCCCGTGCTCCATAACCAAGACGCGATCGGCAATAGCGACAGTTGAGAGCCTGTGAGCGATGATGATTGCAGTTCTGCCGGCTAGCAATGTCTTTAGCCCTTTCTGCACCATTCGCTCAGAGGGTATGTCTAATGAAGACGTTGCCTCATCCAAAATCAGCACAGCGGGGTTGGCAAGAAAGGCCCTAGCAAAGGAAATGAGCTGCCGCTGTCCAGCGGAGACCCTTCCTCCTCTTTTGTTTACATCGGTGTCATAGCCTTCAGGAAGTGCCTCGATGAAATCATGTGCGCCAACAGCTTTGGCAGCAGATATGACTTCCTCCATGGAAGCCCCGGGCCTACCCAGCTGAATGTTTTCAGAGACAGTACCCGAGAAAAGGTATGCCTCCTGGGTGACCATGACTACCTCACGTCTTAAATCTTTGTTTGCAATGTCCCGCAGATTTAGTTCGTCGATGGTTACCTTTCCATCGCTTGGGTCATAGAAGCGAGCAATTAGCTTGGCCAAAGTGGACTTCCCGGCACCGGTTGTTCCAACCAGCGCTATTGTTTGCCCCGCGGGAATATTCAAATCAAACTTCTTGAGCACTACCGGTCCAGTCGAATACTTAAATTCAACGCCTTCGAACTTGATTTCGCCCTTGGCATTAGTGAGTGCAACGGGATTGGTTGACTCGGGAACAGAGGGCTCCTCTTCGAGAACACCGGAGATTTTCTCCAGGGCTGATGCCGCTGATTGATAGGAGTTATAGAAGATCGCAATTTCTTCCATTGGATCAAAGAATCTTCTTGCGTAAAGAATGGCAGCGGTGAGAACTCCTATGCCGAGCGAGCCATCAAGTACGCGATAGCCACCAAATAGCAAGATTGCACCGACAGTCAAATTGCCAATCATGATCAGCCCCGGATCATAGATTCCGAAGAGCTGAATCAGGTGCGCATTGTGCTTTCGGTAATTCTCAACCAGTCCACCAAAGTGTTCCTCGTTGCGCTTTTCCTTTCGGAAAGCCTTTACCGCGCGAATACCGGTCATGGTTTCTACGAAGTACTGAATCATCCGCGAGGATGCGACCTTCTGCTGACGGTAGCCTCGGTTGGTCTTCACCTGGAACCAGCGGGTCAGAATACCCAGTGGCAAAAGTGCGCCGAACAGAATGAAGAACGACATCGGGTCCAGTATGAATAGCGCAATGGCGGTGAAAGTCATGAACAGACCGCCGATGACTAGTTCGTTCAGACCTCCGGAGAGTAGCTCAGCTATTGATTCAAGATCCGATGTCTGCCTTGCAATCACTCTTCCCGCGGTATAGCGCTCATGAAATTCGACAGAGAGTTTCTGAGTGTGAACAAACATGCGATTTCGCAGGTCAAAAAGCATCGCTTGAGACAGGCGAGCTGAGAGCATCAGGAAGAGATAGGTGAGTATGGAGGTAGAAATTGCTGCCGAAAGATAGCAAATAACCACAATCCATAGCTCGTCATAATCGCGCAAGATTGCCCTGGGAAGTGCCCAGTCAATACCAAGTGCAATCAGAGCGGGACCAGCTACACGAATAGCCGTAGAAATGATTCCTAGAACAACTGCAATCAGGATTCTTGCGCGCATTGGCAGGATAAGTGACCCGAGCAACTTTCTTGATCGCTGGCGAACATAGCGCGACTCTTCTTTGGTTAGCTCTGTGCGCTCTTCATCGTTGGTACCAAACATGCTCATAGGTTCACCTCCCGCTCTTTTTGTTCAATGTCTAGCGAGGTGATTACGTATCGGTAGTGCTCGGAGGATTTCAACAGTTCCTGATGGGTGCCAAATGCGGTGATTCGCCCATCTTCCAAAAGAGCAACTCGATCGGCCAGCATGACTGTAGAAGGTCGATGAGCAACAATCAGAGCCGTCGTTTCCTTGAGCACGTGTCGAAGAGCGTCCTCCACCATAGCTTCGGTGTCGACATCCAGCGCGGAAAGTGGATCGTCAAGAACCAGGATTCGAGGCTTCGCTGCCACCGCTCTGGCTAGAGCGATTCGCTGTCTTTGTCCTCCAGAGAGCGATAGACCCTCTTCGCCGATAGTTGTGTCGAGTCCATTTGGTAGGTCATAGGCAAACTGGGCCTGTGCTATTTCAATGGCCTGCTTCAGATCTTCCTCAGTCGCACCAGGGTTTCCGAGCAAAACGTTGTCTTTGACAGAGGAAGAAAAGAGCGTTGCATCTTCAAAAGCCATGGCAATCAAACTTCTAAGTTCTTGCCTGGTCAAATCTCGAACGTCCACCCCATCGATTGTTATTGATCCCCCGGTGACGTCATAGAGTCTTGTGGTAAGTGCAGTCAGGGTAGTTTTGCCGCAACCAGTTAGGCCAATAAGCGCTACCGACTCACCCGGTTCAATTCTTAGATTTACGCCCTTGAGAAGATCTCCTACCTCAGCTGGGGTGTCTGGGTAACGGAAATGAACATCGTGAAACTCCAGCAGTCCCTTGGGATTTTGGATTTTCTTCGACTGCGCTGGATCGACAATTTTGTTTTCACTATCCATAACCTCGAAGAATCTCTCCGCTGCCGTCTTTGCTTCGAGGGTGAAGCCAAGCAAAAAGCCAAGTGACTCGGTTGGCCAACGAAGCACCATTGCGGTTGCGAAGAATGCAACCAAACTGCCCACTGATAGCTGATCTTCTGCGACCAGCCAAATACCGGCGAGCATGGAAAAACCAATAGCAATTTCTGGAATCAAAATTAGGTAAAGCCAAATGTTTGCAACCGCCCTGGCTTTTCGCAGTTCTGTTGAGCGCAGCTCAGTCGCCTGAGAGGCGAACTGCCCAGCGGCGAAAGCTCCTCGACCAAACGATTTGAGAACTCTTACCCCGTGAACAGCCTCTTCGACTCTGGTTGCCAAATCTCCAGACTGGTCCTGGCTGAGCCTTGCGACCACCTTGTATTTTTCTTCAAACATGAAACCGGCAATCCAGATTGGGATCGTGGTGATGAAGAAAATCAGTCCAAGCCAGAAACTAAAGGTGAAGAGAATAACGAGACCAACAATGATGGTGATTAGGTTTGCGGTGAAAAGAACAAATCCAAAACTAAGCCAGCGCCTAATCAAATTTAGATCTGAAATGGCTCTTGAAAGAAGCTGGCCTGAAGGCCAGCGATCATGAAAAGAAACCGGTAGGTCCTGGAGCTTCTCATAGAGCGTGTTGCGCATCCCGGCTTCCATGTGGGTGCCAGGAGTCAAAACCAGCCAGCGCCGAAGAAGAACAAAAATGGCCTCGGCCAAACCAAGCAGAACGATCAGACCAACTGCCGGTAGAAGTGCTTCCAATCCGCCATCGACCAGCGAGTTAACAAGGCCCTGAAGAAACTGCGGGATGGCGAGGGCGAACATGTGTGCGGCGATGGCGGCGACCACTCCCAGCAAAATTCTGGGTAGGGCTTTCTTTGCATACGGGACTAGCCGCAGTAAAACCTTGAAGGTTCCTTTTTCGGAATTAGACATTCACCACTCCGCTGGCTCAGGCCAGCCCTACAGACTAACAGCTTCCGAACTGAACAGATTCCTAGTGAAAGAAATGTCTTTCACCCGTGAAATACATAGTGACCCCAGCAGCCTTGGCAGCTGCGATAACTTCTTCGTCCCTAACGCTCCCACCCGGCTGAACGACGGCTCTGACGCCCGCTGAAATTAGAACTTCCAAACCATCGGCAAAAGGAAAGAATGCATCGGATGCGGCAACTGATGATTTTGCTCTCTCACCCGCTCGACTTACTGCCAACCGACATGAATCTAAACGATTCACTTGGCCCATGCCGATACCAACGGCAGCAAGATCATTGGCTAAAACAATCGCGTTTGATTTCACGGACCTAACTGCTCGCCAAGCGAATTCAAGATCAGCCATTGTTTTTTCATCGGCCGGTTGCCCACTAACCAGTTGCCATTTTTTGACATCCAGCTGTGCAAATGAGTCAGGAGTCTGAACCAGAACGCCTCCGGATATCTGACGCAGCTCTATCTGGGGAAGTTTGTAGTCGCTTGAAAGTTTTAGAATCCTCAGGTTCTTTTTGGTCTTCAGAATCTCTAAGGCAGCGGGCTCGAAATCAACACTCACTATTGCCTCGGTGAAAACCTCTGATACAGCCTTTGCCATTTCTGCGGTTACCTTGCGATTGGCAGCAATCACTCCCCCGTAGGCGGATATTGGATCGGTGGCGTGGGCCTTTTGATAGGCCGAGAGAATTGGGTCGGCTGCCCCAGGGTCCGCGACAGCAATTCCGCATGGGTTTGCGTGCTTGATAATTGCAACGGCCGGCTCCAGAAAGTCATATGCTGCCCTGAGGGCCGCTTCAACATCAACGTAGTTATTGAATGACATATCTTTGCCACCGAGTTGTTCGGCACCAGCAATCCCCGCACCAGAATTTTCAACAAACAAACTTGCTAGTTGGTGAGCATTTTCTCCGTAGCGAAGATCTGCTTTCTTTGTGAAACTCAGATTCAGCTGTTCCTGACCACCTAGCCAACTGGCAATAGCTGAGTCATAGGCGGCAGTATGGCTAAATGCCTCAAGAGCCAGAATCTTTCTAAAGTCAGCACTGATACCGCCGCTGCTGATTTGTTTGATTACTTCTGAGTACCGAGCGGGGTCAACCACTATCGCAACATTCGCATGATTCTTTGCAGCCGCTCGCACCATGGCGGGACCACCAACATCAATCTGCTCGATAACTTCATCGAAGGAAGCACCGGATTTCACTGTCTCCATAAACGGATATAGATTTACAACTACCAGCTCAAAGGGAGCAATTCCTAATTCATTGAGCTGGTGTTTGTGGGAGTCTTTTCTAACATCGGCCAGGATTCCACCATGGATGTTTGGGTGCAGGGTCTTCACCCTGCCATCTAGAGACTCTGGAAATCCAGTAACACTACTAACCTGTGTGACAGCAATTCCGGCTGCAGCGATTTCCTTTGCAGTTGAACCTGTTGAAACAATTTCGACTCCGAGAGTCGACAGCTCTTTGGCAAAGTCAACCAAACCTGATTTATTCGAAACTGAGATCAGAGCACGTTTTACATTTGTCACTTGATCTCACCTAGCTTTACTCTTCCCTCTGCAATGTCTCTAACAACCTCAATCAATTGTTTCTTTTCGACTTCTCGAATGAGATCATGTAGTGCTGACTCGCTAATCCCATCCGGAATTGGCACCTCTGTTTGCCTAATTACTGGCCCAGTGTCAACCCCGTTATCCACGATGTGCACAGTTGCGCCAGTCACTTTTGCGCCAGCTGCTAACGCATCAGCTACAGCGTGTGCACCAGGAAATGCAGGCAGCAGCGAAGGATGGATGTTTATTATCTTTGGCGAAAGCGCATCCACGACCGCCTTTGGCAGAATGCGCATAAATCCCGCGAGCACGACTAGGTCTGGTTTATGGAACTCGATTGATCTAAGTAACAGATCCGCCCACTGATCGCGACTGCTGAATTTTTCAGGCTCTAGTACGAAGGTTGGAACAGAAAACTGCTCTGCATGCTCAAGCGCTGGTGCTGGTCTGTCCGAACCAACCGCTCGAACTCGCGCCGGGAAAAGAGGGTTATCGCAAGCTTCTAAAAGTGCTCGCAGATTTGACCCACCGCCAGAGACCAGAGCAACAATTGTCAGCACGGGCAAAGTCTACTTTCGAGAAGCTTCGCTTCGAGGCCGGGCAACCACCAGGGAAACTAGGAACACTGGGATTAGCACCTCCAGAAAGATAACCAAAGAAAACATCCAGGGGTTTACTCCAACTTCGCTAAACCTTCCCGGTCCTAGAGCGCCACTTGCCAAGCTGGAGAGAACAAACGCTATTGCGCCTGCAAACAGTGCCGAAAGAAGCGAAAGAACACCCGCCGCTGATAACGCGGTGGCAAACTCCCAGCGCATTTGATCAAGATACTTCTTTGCCACAAGTGTGACAACCAAAGCGCTAATAATTGGAATCAGCGCAAAGATAATCCCTCGATCGAAACCGCCAGTGGGAAGAGCCGCGAACAAGGGCAAGGCCGGTAGGGGTCCGAGCTGCGAGGCAAGTGGTGACACATATGAACCAGCACCGATTGAGAAACCAGCTCCACTTATCCAAGCCGCTCCATAAACAATTAGGTTTGGAAGCAGTGCCAATTGACCGAGGGTAAGAACCAATCCACCCAGCAAACTTAGGCTCAGCGCTTGATAGAGCCGAAGAACCTCAATCCAACCCGCTGCCAGAGCAACACCAATTAGCAAAGAAGAGAACAAAACTAGAATAACCATTACCGCGGTACCGATTCTCAGTGCAGGAATCGCAGCGGTAGAAATGCTCCAGTGAATATTTGCGAGAAACTTTTTGAATCTCTCGCGCACCCAAATGCGTTCTGGTGCCTCAGGGGGATTTGAGCCACTGACTAATTCAAATCTCTTGCCAGTCACCGAAGATATGAAAAGCAGCCCTCCAAAGAAAAAAGCTGGTCTGAATAAAGCATCCCATTCAGAAACCACTGCTGCCTCGCTACCAGCTAGAAGAGAAAGCACGTAGGAGGTTCCACCAAACGCAACAGCACCGGAGAGCCATGCGGGCCAGAGCGATGAGGTTGCCGAGAGCCTGTGACCAATACGAATAATCATCAAAGCCATCATCAGCGTTAGGCCCAGTGGTAAGAAGGCAATCTGGAAGCTGTCGAATTCAATTCCAACAATCTCACCAGCGGAGATCTGAACTGGGACTGAGGTCGCCAGCAGGAAAGCAAAGATTGCAACCTGCAAAGTTGCAGACCACTGAACCGAACCATCGCCCTCGATAAACCATGCCAGGGTGAGCGGCGCTATGACTAGCCCCACGGCGGAAGCAATCACTATGAGCGCTTGGAGCGCCGCTATGGCAAAGCTAAAAGCCCGATTCACGTATTACAGCTTGCTAATAATTTCTCGCATTAGCTGTGCAGTCTCGCTGGGTGTCTTACCAACCTTCACCCCGACCGCCTCAAAGGCCTCTTTTTTAGCTTGCGCAGTGCCAGCCGAACCAGAAACAATTGCACCCGCGTGACCCATGGTCTTTCCCTCTGGAGCAGTGAAACCGGCAACGTAGGCTACGACTGGCTTCGTGACGTGCTTGGCGATGTAGGCAGCGGCTTTTTCCTCAGAGTCTCCACCAATTTCGCCAATCAGAACAATTGCCTTGGTCTCAGGATCATTCTGGAATGCTTCCAAGGCATCGATGTGGGTGGTTCCAATAACAGGATCTCCACCAATTCCAATTGCGGTTGAGAATCCGATGTCGCGAAGTTCGAACATCATTTGATAGGTCAGAGTTCCAGATTTGGAAACCAATCCGATTGGGCCTCGGCCTGTGATGTTTGAAGGAGTAATACCAGCATTGGATTGTCCCGGAGAGATGATGCCCGGGCAGTTTGGTCCAATCAGTCTGGTCTTTTTTCCTTTTTCAACGTTATACGCCCATGCGGTTGCTGAATCATGAACAGGGATTCCCTCGGTAATAGCAACTGCCAGCGGAATCTCGGCATCAATGGCTTCGATGATTGCTGACTTGGCGAAAGCTGGTGGAACAAAAATCACACTGACATTTGCGCCGGTCTTCTCCATCGCTTCTTTTACTGAGCCAAAAACAGGAAGTGACTTTCCGCCAACCTCCACGCTCTCGCCGGCCTTCTTCGGGTTGACTCCCCCAACGATGTTGCTTCCACCTTCCAGCATGCGGCGGGTGTGCTTCATGCCCTCAGCACCGGTCATTCCCTGAACGATAATTTTGGAGTTTGCGTCTAAGTAAATTGCCATATCTGTCTCCTAGCTCGCCAACTTTGCGGCCTGATCAGCGCCGTCATCCATGGTTTCAGCCAAGCTCACCAGCGGGTGATTGAAATCTTTGAGGATGCGTCTTCCCTCATCTACGTTGTTGCCGTCAAGTCTGACAACCAGAGGCTTCGTGGCTTTTGCGCCAAGAGTATTCAGTGCTCCGACAATGCCATTTGCAACTGCATCACAAGCGGTAATGCCGCCAAAAACATTCACAAAAACACTCTTTACCTGCGGGTCATTCAGGATCACATCGAGACCAGCGGCCATAACTTCGGCAGATGCACCACCACCGATGTCTAGGAAATTTGCTGGCTTTACTCCGCCGTGCCTCGCACCGGCGTAGGCAACAACATCCAGGGTTGACATCACCAGTCCCGCACCGTTGCCAATAATTCCAACCTCACCATCGAGCTTCACGTAGTTCAAATCCATGGCCTTGGCCTTGGCCTCTAGCGGATCCAGCTGATCGCGTTCCATTTGCTCACGCTCGTGTCTGAACTCAGCATTGTCGTCGAGGGTTACCTTGCCATCGAGGGCAACTATCTTGCCATCCTTGGTTCTGACGAGTGGATTCACCTCAACCAAAGTCGCATCTTCTTTTCTGAAGACCTCGTAGAGCTTGACGAAAACGTCTGAGACCTGGTCGACCAAGTCGTCTGAAAACTTAGCTGCCTTGGCAATCTCAATGGCTTTTGCCTTGTCGATTCCCTTCACGGCAGAAACTTCGATGCGAGCAAGAGCATCTGGTCTTTCGTGAGCTAGCTGCTCAATCTCCATGCCACCTTCGACGCTGCATAGTGAAAGGAAGGTTCTGTTAGATCTATCCAGCAGAATCGAAAAGTAGTACTCCTTGTCAATATCTGCTCCCTGCGCAATCATGACTCTCTTGACGATGTGGCCCTTGATATCAAGTCCAAGTATTTGGGCAGCCTTCTCTTTGGCTTCCTGTGGTGAGTGAGCGACCTTTACGCCACCAGCTTTGCCTCGTCCGCCGATCTTTACCTGAGCCTTGACAACGACTGTTCCACCGATTTCTTGAGCGGCAGCCTCTGCCTGCTCGGGGGTGTCAGCGATTTTGCCAGCTAAAACTGGAACACCGTACTTTTCAAAAATGTCGCGCGCTTGATATTCAAATAAATCCACAGTGAGTTTTCTTTTCCTAAAGGGGGAAGAACGGGGTAAGTCTAGCGAAAGGCTGGGTCCTGTTTTGCGCCTAGAGCTTGGTTATTGGGGCCATTTTTGTTAGAAGACGCTTGGTGGTTCCGCTTTCGAATCGAACCTCCGCCACCTGCTTCGGCCCCTCGCCGGAAACCGATATCACCTGGCCCTCGCCGAAGCTGTCATGCCTTACCCGATCGCCAACGGCCAGCTGCAAGTCCTTGTTATCACGAATGGTCGTTGCGGTAACAGCACCCTGCCACTTTCTGGTTGGGGTGGGGATTGATTCGCGCTGCTGGCCAACAGCCTCTAGCAAATCAAGAGGTATGTCGGAAAGGAAAGATGAAGGCAGGAAGCTTGAGGTGTTGCCGAATAGAGTGCGCTGCAGCGCATGAGAAAGCGTTAGTTTCTTCTTTGCTCTGGTCATACCCACATACATAAGCCGACGCTCCTCCTGCAGCCCGCCAGGTTCGTCAAAAGCCCTTATGTGAGGAAGGGTCCCCTGCTCGCAGCCGATAATGAAGATGGAGTCAAACTCCAATCCCTTGGCGGTGTGCAAGGTCATGAGCGAAAGATTTCCAGACTCATCATCAAGCTGATCCTGATCTGAGGCTAAGGTGACCTCTGCCAGGTAGTCGGCTACCGTGCCACTGGGGAACTCACGCTGCCAGTCGTATAGCTGCCCGAGAAGAGCATCTAGGTTTTCAAGTCGGGCTTCATCCTGAGGATCCCGGCTAATTTCAAGTTCTGTTCGGTATCCACTTCGAATCAGTGCCTGCTTCAAAACATCAGCTGGACCTTCGGTTGCACTCATTGCGTCCAGCTCATTCAGTAGTCTGCCGAACTCTTCAATTG
>JACCEC010949033.1_pt1 | contig 26254 bp, 23 predicted proteins | sample 7450121 | NCBI WGS metagenome assembly JACCEC01 (sample SAMN15323455, study PRJNA562643) | freshwater metagenome | isolation source: river surface water | place: USA:Blue River Watershed | collected 2017-08-18 | reverse complement strand
CCGCGCAAAGCGTTGGCATAAATGTCGTGCACCCGCAGTTTGGGCATGACATCAGGGTTGAGTTGCACGCGAAATTTGGGCGTGGCCGATTTGCTGGTGTTGGTCACCAACACATCGGGGATGATGACGTTTTGCTCGGCTTGCACAAACGGCCGGCCGGGTTTGGGCTCAAGCCGCGCAATGAAGGGGATGGCCGCTTTAACCACCGACTCGTCCAGCCCACAGGCCACAGCCAAGCGTTTGAAATCGCGTTTGGCCAGCATCTCGAGCGGCTGAGCGCAGATGGCCAATGCCGCTTGTGCAATGTCGTCTTCAGGGGCTTCTTTCAGCATGGCCTTGATTTGAATGCGCATGCATTCCGCCAAGTCACGCGCGCCCACGCCCACGGGCTCGAGCGATTGCAACAAACTCAGCGCCACGGTGAAGCGGTGCACCAATTCGTCGAGTTGTTCTTCGTCGTCCGTGCCCGCCAAACTGGCGGCCAACTCGGGCAGGCTGTCGGTGAGGTAGCCATCGTCGTTCAGCGACTCGATCAAAAAGCGCAGCGCTGCTCGGTCAATCTCCGACAAGCGCAGTGACAAGGCTTGGCGGTGCAAAAAGTCGGTGAGCGAGCCGCTGCTGCGGGCCAGGTCGATGGCGTCGGCCGTCTCTTCGCCGTTCTTTTGGCGTGGCCCCGCATCGCCGCCCCATTCGCTGTCGTCTGGGCGCATGTCCACGCTGCCATCGCCTTCCCAGCTTTCGGCCACATCGGTCACGGCTTCGTCGCGGGTTTCGGTGGCGTTGTCGTCGCTGCTGCTGGTGGTGCTGGCGCTTTCGCTCACGCGGTCGCCCAGGCTCACATAGGTGTCGCTTTGCTCCAGCCCAAACGCTTCCATGGGGGCTTCGTCTTCGCTGCGTTCCAAGAACGGGTTTTCGTCCAGCATCTGGTCGACTTCTTGCGACAACTCCAGGGTGGACAGTTGCAGCAGACGAATCGATTGTTGCAACTGGGGCGTGAGCGCCAGGTGCTGGGACATGCGAAGCGACAGACCGGGTTTCATGGCTGTGTTCTCGTGTCGTGGAGGGGGCGCTGGTTCATCACATGCGGAAGTGTTCGCCCAAATACACCCGGCGCACATCGGCATTGCTGACGATCTCATCGGGCGTGCCGGCCGCCAGCACGCGCCCTTCACTGATGATGTAGGCGTGGTCGCAAATGCCCAGCGTTTCGCGCACGTTGTGGTCGGTGATCAGCACCCCAATGCCGCGTTGTTTCAGGAAGGCGATGATGCGCTGAATCTCAATCACCGCAATCGGGTCAATGCCCGCAAAAGGCTCGTCCAACAAAATAAAGCGCGGGTCGGTGGCCAGCGCGCGTGCAATTTCAACCCGGCGGCGCTCGCCTCCCGACAAGGCCACGGCAGGGGAGTTGCGCAGATGGTCAACCCGCAAATCGGCCAACAGTTCATCGAGGCGTTTTTCAATCGCTGCCGATGACAGGGCGTGGCCTTGCTCGTCGGTTTGCAACTCCAAGATAGCGCGCACATTGTCGGCCACGCTCAGTTTGCGAAAAATAGAGGCCTCTTGCGGCAGATAAGACAAGCCCATGCGCGAACGCTTGTGAATGGGCATGCGCGTGACATCTTCACCGTCAATCAATATCTGACCGCCATCGCCCCTGACCAAGCCCACGATCATGTAGAACGAGGTGGTTTTGCCTGCGCCATTGGGGCCCAGCAGGCCGACCACTTCGCCCTTGCCCACTTGCACCGACACGTCGTGCACCACTTGCCGGCTGCCATAGGCTTTTTGCAGATGGTGCGCCTCGAGTCGGCTGGGCACGGGGAGTTCACTCATGGTTTTTTGCTTTCGCCCGTGCTGGGACTGGTCCGCAGTGCCGGAGGCGCGATGTTGGACCCCGTGGCGGGCGCAGTAGCGGACGCAGTAGCGGGCGCAGTAGCGGGCGCAGTAGCGGCCGTGCTGGCGCTGGTTTTGCGCGGGGTGAGCACGGCGCGCACGCGCTGGTCGCGCAGGTCACCGCCTTTGGCGCCCTTGGGCATGCCGTCCACAGTCATCACTTCGGTGGTGTTGTTGAAAACAATTTTCTGGCCATTCAGTTGGTCGGCCAACACCGTGCCACGCAAGATGCGCACTTCGGCGCGCTGGATCAAAGTGACCACATCGGCTTTGCTGTCATAGATGGCCATCTCACCTTCGCCCTCGGTGAATTCATCAAGGCCTTCGCGTTTTTGGCGGAAGAACACCCGCTCATTGGGGGCTGCCCAGATGTGGGCAATTTGTTGCCCTTCTTTGTCTTGCTGCACTTCCATGCGCGCGCCGCGCAAGACCATGGTGCCTTTCACCGCCACCACTTGGCCGGTGAAATGGGTGAGCAATTTGTTTTCGTCATGCCGCATGGCGTCCGCTTCGATGAGCATGGGCTTGTCGCGGTCGGCTTTTTCGGCCCACGCGGGCATGCCAAGCAAGCCGATCCCCGAGAAGATGAAGCCAATGGCGCGGAGGTATTTCATTGAGGGCATGAATCTTGCTGAAGACGGGCTGATTGTAGGGGCTTGCTAGCTGAAATCCAGTGGGCGTGGGCCATTCGCGCATAAAAAAAGCCCGCCTGTTGACAGGGCGGGCTGGCGGTCAAGAACGGCCTGAACGGCGATCAGCGACCTTGTCTGGCTTGGGCAATCAAAGATTCGGCCACCTTCAGGGCGCGGTCCATATTGCCGGCCAAGCTGCCGTCGGTGTAGAAGCGACCGGCAACGCCCAAAGATGGCACGCCTTCCACCTTGAAATCGTTTTGCAACTGCACGGCCCGCTTGAGTTTGCTGGCCACGCCAAACGATTTGTAGGTTTCTTCAAACTTGGCTTTGTCCACGCCTTGTTTTTGCGCCCACGCCAAGATGCTGGCATCGGTGTTCAGCGGCTGTTTTTCGACATGCACGGCGTTGAACACTTTGACATGCAGAGAGTCCAGCAAGTTCATGGCTTCCAAGGTGAAAAACAAGCGCTGCTGGGGCGCAAAGTCATCGCGGAACGAGACCGGAATGCGGCGAACCACCACGTCTTTGGGGGCATTTTTCACCCATTGTGCAAACGCAGGCTCGAAGGCAAAGCAGTGTGGGCAGCTGTACCAAAAAAACTCGATGACCTCAATTTTTCCAGTGCCTGCTTCGGTGGCAACCGGGCGGTCCAAAGTGAAAAAGTCTTTGCCCGACCTGAACAAAGCGGCTTGCGCCCAACTGGCTGAGCTGCTGAGCCAAGCGGCGGTGGCGATCAGGGCGGAAGAGAAATAACGGCGTTTCATGCAAGGGCTCCAAAGGGGAGGGGTCAACGTTGTACACGCACCAAGGTGTTTTCGATGCCGCTGCTTTCCAGGCGCAAGCGCACTTTTTCGGCGGCGGCTTTGTCACTGAACGGGCCCAAGCGTACACGGAACACGCTGCGTCCGGCTTGGTCGCGCTCAGAGACCTTGGCCTCTAAGCCCATTGCAGCCAGTTTGGCTTTTTGGGCATCGGCGTCGGCGTTGGTACGGAACGCTCCCACCTGAATCACGTAATCAAAAGGGTCGGCCCCCGTGGCGGGCTCTGCCGGTGTGGACAAGGCGGATTTTGATTTTGCCAAGTCCATCAGCGGGTCGGCAGTGACGGCGGGGCGCGACTCGGTTTTGACGTCGGTGGCGGGTTTGGCCGGGGCTGCTGCAGGTGTGCCCGGAGCGCCAGCCGAGTTGGCGGCGGGGGCATTGGGCGTGGCGGTTTTTTCAGCCCCAGTGCCGGCAGAAGGGGTGGCTGCGGGAGTGGCCGCAGGTTTGGCGGCATTGCCCGGCACTTCGGCCGGGGGCTTGGCTTGCAGCACGCTGTTGGGGTTCCAGTCTTTGTTTTTCTCGTTTTCTTTGGCGTCTTGGTCGTTGCTGCGCGTCTGGTTTTTATTGGAGAAAGGCGTGGGCACTTTGGTCACATAAACCGCGACCGCCAAGGCCACGCCCAGTCCGAGCACCAAGCCCAAGATAAAGCCCAGAAGTGTTCCGCCGCGTTGGGAGTGGAGTGACATGTGGAGGGTCCCAGTTACATTTTTTGAGGTGCCGAAACGCCCAAGACCTTGAGGCCATTGCGCAGCACCTGCGCGGTGGCGGCGACCAAGGCCAATCGGGCGGTTTTGACGGCTTCATCGTCCACCAAGATGCGCTCGGCATCGTAGTAGCTGTGGTACAGCGAGGCCAGGTCGCGCAAATAAAACGTCACATCGTGCGGCGCAAAATCGTTGGCGGCCGAGGTCAGCATCTCGGGGTACTTGGCCAAGGCCAACATCAGCGCTTGGGCCTGCGGGCTTTGCAGGGCCGACAGCTTGGCCTGGGCCAACGCTTGGATGTCGCCACCCCAAGCGCTCAGCACCGAGCAAATGCGGGCGTGTGCGTACTGCACGTAGTACACCGGGTTGTCGTTGTTTTGCGCCAGCGCCAAGTCGATGTCGAAGATGTATTCGGTATCGGGTTTGCGCGACAGCAAGAAGAAACGCACCGCGTCTTTGCTGGTCCACTCGATCAGGTCGCGCAGCGTGACGTAGCTGCCCGCGCGTTTGGAAATTTTGACCTCTTCGCCCCCGCGCATCACGCGCACCATGGTGTGCAGCACGTAGTCGGGGTAGCCCTCAGGAATGCCCACACCCGCAGCTTGCAAGCCGGCCCGCACGCGGGCAATGGTGCCGTGGTGGTCGGTGCCTTGGATGTTGACCACGCGAGAAAAACCGCGCTCCCATTTGGTGATGTGATAGGCCACATCGGGCACAAAGTAGGTGTAGCTGCCGTCGCCTTTGCGCATCACGCGGTCTTTGTCGTCGCCGTAGTCGGTCGACTTCAGCCACAGCGCGCCGTCTTGTTCGTAGGTTTTGCCGGCCTCGCGCAGCTTTTGCACCGCCGCGTCGACCTTGCCGCTGGTATACAGGCTGGACTCGAGGTAATAGTTGTCAAACTTGACCTCAAAGGCCTGCAAGTCCAAGTCTTGTTCGCGGCGCAAATAGGCCACTGCAAATTGCCGCAGGCCCTCCAAATCGTTCACATCGCCGCTGGCGGTGAACTCGCGGTCGTCCGACTTGACGGTTTTGCCCGCCAAAAAGTCGTTCGCAATGTCTTGGATGTAATCGCCGTTGTAGGCGGTTTCAGGCCACTCGGCATCGCCCGGTTTGACCCCCTTGGCGCGCCACTGGGTGGAGTGGGCCAGGGTGCTGATTTGCACCCCTGCGTCGTTGTAATAAAACTCGCGGTAGACCTGTTCCCCTTGCGTGGCCAACAAGTTGCAAATGGCGTCGCCCAAAGCGGCTTGGCGGCCATGGCCCACGTGCAGAGGCCCAGTGGGGTTGGCCGAGACAAACTCCACCAACACTTGGCGGTCTTTTGCCGCTTGCTGGCCAAACTGAGCGCCGGCTTGCAAGACCTCGTGCACCACGGCTTGTTTGGCGGCATCTTTCAGCCGGATGTTGATAAAGCCGGGGCCCGCCAGCTCGATCGCGTCCACCCATTGCTGAAAGGCGGGGGTGGCCAGCAGCGATTCGCGCAACGCTTCACCCAATTGACGGGGGTTTTGCTTGAGGGCTTTGGCCAGTTGCATCGCTGCGGTGCAGGCCAAGTCGCCGTGGGCGGCCACTTTGGGCGATTCAAAGGCCGCACGCGCACCCGCGCCGGGTTGGAGTTTGTCGAGCTCAGTGGCCAAGGCCGCGAGCAAATGTTGTTTGGCAGAAAGCATAGGGTGCGATTTTACGGGGCTGGACGAAACCAGCGCGGTCATTACAGTTGGATACAAGAGGGCTTGTTTGCCGTGGGCAATGGTGCGTTAATGAATGGCTGCATGTCCGTGCAGCCATGTTCAATCTAAGGGAGTAATAAAAATGCGTCATCACTTTTCTGTGTCTGTGTCGAGTTTGGCTTTCGGTTTCGCTTTGGGGTTGGCTTCGGTCCATGGCGTGGCTTTCGCCGCAGGCCCCACAAGCCCAGCCACGGCGGCAGCCATTGCTGCGGCACCTGCAGCCGCCCCCGCTGCTGCGACCGCTGCCGCTGCCGCCACCGCGGCCAGCGACAAAACCCCACAACAAAACAAAATGGCCATGTGCAACAAATCGGCCGAAGGCAAAAAAGGCGATGAGCGCAAAGCCTTCATGAAGGATTGCCTGAGTGCCAACAAAAAAGAAGCTCAGCAAAGCAAGATGAAAACCTGCAACGCCGAAGCCACGGGCAAAAAGGGCGACGAGCGCAAGGCCTTCATGTCTGAATGTCTTAAAAAGTGAGGGTTTGACCCAAAAGGGCCGCCCCTTTTTTGGTTTTTCCAGCAAAAAAGCCCGGTCAGTCCGGGCTTTTTTGTGGGGCCATTCACCCAGCGTGCAGGTGGCGAAACTGGTTCTTGGGCCCGCGCCGCTTCAATGCGGGGCCATGCACCCTCAGTTCGGGGCCGTTTGCCAGTAACCGGGTTGGGCGTAGTGCAGTTTGAGGTGGTCGATCCACAGCCGCACGCGCAAAGGCAAATGTTTGCGCTGCGGAAACACCACAAAAATGCCATTGGGGGGTGCCGCAAAGTCTTCCAGCACCGCCACCAAGCGGCCCGATTGGATTTCGCTTTCCACCTCCCAGGTGCTGCGCCAGGCAATGCCATAGCCGGCCAGACACCAGTCGTGCAGCACTTGGCCATCCGAGCAGTCGAGGGGGCCGCCGGGCCGCAAGTGCACCACATCGTGCCCGTTGTCGGTGGGGTTGCGAAAAGCCCAGCCGCGGGTTTGCGAAGCGTCGCTGGACAAGGTCAGGCAGTCGTGTTGCAGCAAATCAGACGGCTGCATCGGCGTGCCGCGGCGCGCCAAATAGGCGGGGGTGGCCACGCACAGGCGGCGGTTGTCGGCCATGCGCACGCTGACCAAAGACGAGTCGGGCAGGTCGCCCACGCGCACCGCGCAGTCAAAGCCTTCAGCGGCCAGGTCTACTACCCGGTCGCTCAGGTTGAGCGAGATCGACACATCGGGGTGCAGTTCGCGAAAGCGCGGCACCAAAGGCGCCACATGCCGGCGGCCAAAGCCGGCCGGTGCGGTGATGCGCAAATGCCCGCTGGCCTTCACCCCGCCCGCCGAGACACTGGCTTCTGCATTGGCCACGTCTGAAAGCAAGCGCTGACAATCTTCTAAAAATGCACTGCCTTCGTGGGTCAAGGTGATGCGGCGAGTGGTGCGCACCAGCAGTTTCACGCCCAGGGCTTCTTCCAGCGCGTCCAGCCGGCGGCCAATGATGGCGGGGGCCACGCCCTCGGCACGCGCGGCCGCCGTCAAGCTGCCCTTGGTGGCCACAGAGACAAAGGTTTCGAAGGCTTTGAGTTTGTCCATGGCGCCTGATTATGGGGTTTCTGGGTTGGAATCCCCCCTGATCGGCGATGAATTACTTCAATTTATTTGGCGATTCCAGCCCCGGGGCAGGCCGGCCTCGGGGCTCATGCCGTACAGCGGCTCGCCCGGCAAGCCGGCTTTGAGCGCCTCTCGGGCCGCGACCAAGCGGGCCCAATCGACCCCGGTGGACACGCCCATGGCTTCAAACATAAAGACCAAGTCTTCGGTGACCACATTGCCCGAGGCGCCCGGGGCATAGGGGCAGCCGCCCAAGCCCGCCAAAGAGCTGTCGAAAGTGCGCACCCCCGCCTCGTAGGCCGCCAGGCAATTGGCCAGGCCTAAGCCGCGCGTGTTGTGCATGTGGGCCGCTCCGGTGAGGCGGCCAATTTCTTGGAACATCCGTTTGAACAGCCGGCTCACTTGCGCCGGGTTGGCCATGCCGGTGGTGTCCGACAGGCCAATTTCGTCCACCCCAATGGCCGCCAATTGCTGGGCCAAACGCAGCACGTCGTCTTCGGGCACCGGCCCTTGCAGGGTACAACCAAAGGCGGTGGACATGCCCACCTCGACCGGCACGCCCGGCGCCACGCTGTCGCGCAACCGCAGCACCGCCGCCACTTCTTGCACCATGTCTTCGGGTGTTTTGCGCACATTGGCCAGCGAGTGGGCGGGGCTGGCTGACACGGGCAAGGTAAGTTTTTGTGCGCCGGCCTCCAGCGCGTGTTGCGCCCCTTGCAGGTTGGGCACCAAAGCCATGACCCGAACCTGGGCGTGCTGCCGCGCATGCTGCACCACTTGGGCGGCGTCGGCCATTTGGGGCAAGAGGCGGGCGGGCACAAACGAGGCGACCTCGATTTCACGCAGGCCGGCCGCCGCCAGCGCATCGATCCAGCGCTTTTTGTCGGCGGTGGGCATGGTGGCTTTGACCGATTGCAGGCCATCGCGGGGGCCCACTTCGCTGATCAAAACATCAAAGGCATCAGGGTGCGTCATGGCCAGATTAAACAACAGTTGATTTGTGCAAAAAAGTCATGGGTTAATGGCGATTCAATCTGTTTATCTGCATCCAAACTTAGAATAAAGTCTATTCAGACCGAATGCGGCGGGCCCTTGTGGCCGCACTATTCTGTGAACCAGATTTCAGTTTTTCAACTTTCCATGAGGCCTTCATGACTGCACGCACCGCCATCCACAACTTGCAAGTGGCCAACCCCTTGCTGAACTTCATCAACGACACCTTGTTGCCCGCCACTGGCGTGAAGCGCGACAAGTTCTGGCAAGGCTTCAACGACATCGTGAACGATCTGGCGCCTAAAAATGTCGCCTTGTTGGCCGAGCGTGACCGCATTCAAACGGCCATGGACCAATGGCATGCCGCCCACCCCGGCCCTGTGGCCGAAGGCCAGGCCATGAAGGCGTACCGCAAATACCTGAGCCAAATTGGTTATTTGGTGCCAGAGCCCAAAAAAGTCAAAGCCACCACCGCCCACGTCGATGCCGAGTTGGCCAAGTTGGCTGGCCCCCAATTGGTGGTGCCGATCTTGAACGCACGCTACGCCTTGAATGCGGCCAACGCCCGTTGGGGCAGTTTGTACGACGCGCTGTACGGCACCGACGCCATCAGTGAAGCCGACAGCTGCGAAAAAGGCACGGGCTACAACCCCAAGCGCGGCGCCAAAGTGATCGACTATTGCCGCCATGTGCTCGACCGCTGCGCGCCCCTCAAGTCGGGCTCGCATGTGGGCAGCCGAGGCTACGCCGTGAAGGGCGGCAAATTGGTCGTGACTTTGGCCAATGGCAAAACCAGCACGCTGGCCGATGCCAAGCAACTGGTCGGCTACACCGGCGATGCCAAGACGCCCGCATCCTTGCTGTTTGTGCACAACGGCTTGCACCTTGATTTGCAAATCAACAAGAACACCGCCATCGGCAAGACCGATCCGGCTGGGGTGTCGGACTTGATCGCTGAAAGCGCCTTGTCCACCATCTTGGATTTGGAAGACTCGGTGGCCGCTGTGGACGCGGACGACAAAGTCTTGGCTTACGCCAACTGGTTGGGCATTTTGCAAGGCACCTTGAGCGAACAAGTGCAGAAGGGCGGCAAGACATTCACCCGCACGATGAACCCCGATCGCGAATACACCAAGCCCTCGGGCAAAGGCAGCGTGCGACTGCACGGCCGCTCCCTGATGTTTGTGCGCAATGTGGGGCACTTGATGACCAACCCGGCCATCTTGTACAAAGCCGCCGATGGTAGCCTGAAAGAAATCCCTGAAGGCATCATGGACGCCATGATCACCGTGACCTGCGCCTTGGTGGATCTGCAAAAGAAAGCTTCGCACCCGCTGCGCAACAGCCGCACAGGCAGCGTCTACATCGTCAAACCCAAAATGCACGGCCCCGCCGAAGTGGCTTTCGCCGACGAGCTGTTTGGTCGCGTTGAAAAAGTCATTGGCTTGAAGCCCTCCACTGTCAAGCTGGGCATCATGGACGAAGAGCGCCGCACCAGCGCCAACCTGAAGGCCTGCATTGCTGCCGCCAAGAGCCGCGTCGCCTTCATCAACACTGGCTTCTTGGACCGCACTGGCGACGAGATGCACACCTGCATGTTGGCCGGCCCCGTCATGCGCAAAGGCGATATCAAAAACAGCGTCTGGTTAGCGGCTTACGAAAAGAACAACGTCAATGTCGGCTTGGCCTGCGGTTTGCGCGGCCGTGCCCAAATTGGCAAAGGCATGTGGGCTATGCCCGATTTGATGGCCGACATGCTCAAGGCCAAAATCGGTCACCCCATGGCGGGGGCCAATACCGCTTGGGTGCCCAGCCCCACCGCGGCGACCTTGCACGCCATGCACTACCACCAAGTGGATGTGCCTGCTTTGCAAAAACAAATGGAAAAAGCGGTCGCCAAACAAGATGCCAAAGTTTTGCGCGACGAGACTTTGAACAAGCTCTTGCAGTTCCCCGTGGTGGCCAAAGACGCGGCCAATTGGTCTGCCGAAGACAAACAAAAAGAACTCGACAACAACGCCCAAGGCATCTTGGGCTATGTGGTGCGTTGGGTCGACCAAGGCGTGGGCTGCTCTAAAGTGCCCGACATCAACGGCGTGGGCCTGATGGAAGACCGCGCCACTTTGCGCATCAGCAGCCAGCACATGGCCAACTGGTTGCACCACGGCGTGGTGACCGAAAAGCAAGTCAAGCAAACCCTGGAACGCATGGCCGCGGTGGTGGACGCCCAAAATGCGGGCGATGCCGCTTACCAGCCGATGGCCGGTAATTTCGACAAGTCTGCGGCCTACAAAGCGGCTTGCGATCTGGTCTTCAAGGGCAAGGCGCAACCCAGTGGCTACACCGAGCCTCTGCTGCACGCTTGGCGTTTGAATGTCAAAGCGGCTTGATCGCGCGCAGGCCTGAATCGGCCAGCTTATGGCAACTGCTGACGTCATAGACCCGTGTCGTTGCCCCGTCTGTGGCCAGCCCAACAGCTGTGCCATGGCGGCGCAAGACAGCTCCCCTGCGTTGGAAAATGCGCCGCCGTGCTGGTGCACACGTGTGCACTTCAGCGCCGGTCTGTTGCAGCAAGTGCCTGAAGCGGCCAAGAACAAAGCCTGCATTTGCCAGCGCTGCGCTCTGAACTTCGACGCCAAAGTGAAGGGCTAAAGCATGTGCCAACTGTTGGGGATGAACTGCAACGCGCCCACCGATGTGACATTCAGCTTCAGTGGGTTTGCGCAGCGGGGCGGAATCACCGACCACCACAGCGACGGTTGGGGCATCGCTTTTTTTGAGGGCAAAGCGGTGCGGCATTTTGTCGACCACCAAAGTGCCAGCACCTCCCCGGTGGCCGAGTTGATTCGCCACTACCCCATCAAAAGCCGCAATGTCATCGCGCACATCCGCAAAGCCACACAAGGTGAAGTGAACCTTGAAAATTGCCACCCGTTTGTGCGCGAGTTGTGGGGGCGCTATTGGGTCTTTGCGCACAACGGCAATTTGGTGGACTTCGCTCCTAGGTTGCACGGAAACTTCAGGCCGGTGGGGCAAACCGACAGTGAGCGCGCGTTTTGCTGGCTCATGCAAGAGTTGGCCAAATCCCATGCCAGCGTGCCGAGTGTGGCCGAGTTGTCCTTGACCTTGCGCGAGTTGGTGCCGCAAATCTCGCGCTTTGGCACCTTCAATTTTTTACTCTCCAACGGCCAAGCCCTTTGGGCCCATGCCAGCACCCATTTGCATTACGTGCTGCGGCGTCACCCCTTCATGCAGGCGACCTTGAGTGACGATGATTTGAGTGTCAATTTTGCCGACCACACCCGTGAAACCGATCGGGTGGCGGTGGTGGTAACAGCCCCGTTGACCACCGATGAGTCTTGGGTGGCGTTTGAGCCCGGACGCGTGTACACCTTTGAAGAAGGTGACTTGAGCACCTGATCGCTTCAGGCGAGCGCGGCCTCAATGGCGTCCATGAACAAGGCGGCCACATCGCAGCCCATTTGGTCGGTGATTTCTTGAAAGCACGTTGGGCTGGTGACGTTGATCTCGGTCAGGGAGTCGCCGATGATGTCCAGGCCCACCAACATCAAACCCCGGGCCATCAGGATGGGACCCAAGGCTTCGGCAATTTCGCGGTCACGCGCCGAGATCGGCTGCGCCACCCCCTTGCCGCCGGCGGCCAAGTTGCCGCGCACTTCACCGCCTTGCGGAATGCGCGCCAAACAAAACGGCACCGGCCGTCCGCCGATCAACAACACCCGCTTGTCGCCTTGTGCGATGCCCGGTAAAAACTTTTGCACCATCACGGTTTGCTGGCCGTCGCGGTTGAGTGTTTCCACGATGGCGCCCAAGTTCAGGCCATCAGCGCCCACTTTGAAAATGCCCATGCCGCCCATGCCGTCCAAGGGCTTCAAGATGATCTCGCCGTGCTGCGCATGGAAGGCGCGAATGTCGGCCTCGCTGCGGGTGACCAAGGTAGGGGCGATGAACTGGGGGAATTCCAAGATCGCCAATTTTTCCGGGTGGTTGCGCAAGGCTTCCGGGCTGTTGAAGACCCGTGCGCCTTCGCGCTCGGCTTGGCTCAGCAAGTGGGTCGCGTAAAAGTACTCGCTGTCAAACGGCGGGTCTTTGCGCATCACCACGGCATGAAAGTCTTTAAGTGCAGCGCGGTGTTCGGCGGTAGTGCTGAACCAGCGCTCGGGATGCCCGGTCAAGGTGATCTCGCGCACCTGGGCAGACACGGCTTCGCCCTGTTGCCAACGCACGTCGGTCATCTCGCAGGCCAGCACTTGGTGTCCGCGTTTTTGCGCTTCTCGCATCATGGAGAACGTGGTGTCCTTGTAAATTTTGAAGGACTCCAGCGGATCGGCAACAAACAGTATTTTCATGTCAGGCATTGTAGGTGGGCCCTTTGGGGCTTGTCTTGAGCGCCGCAGTCAAGGCGCCTGCAGCGGCTACCCCCGGCACCATCTGCAGTTGGGCGGGCGCGCAGCGCACCGACAACCTGGAGGCCATGCCCAAATATTCCCCGTCTGCGGCGACGGGAACGCCGGGTGGGCAGTCCAATTGCAACTGCCGATAGGGCTGGGTGTGCACGCCGGCTTGCCCCAAATGCCGCCCCGCCATCAGGCGCGGCAACATCAAGGCGGCCCCTGCGGCCGAAAAGGGCCCGGCCCACAACAGGTTCAATTGGCCGTCGTTCATTTGCGCCTGCGGCACTGCCGGCAAGCCCGAGCCGTAGCTGGGGGTGTTCAGACTCGACAAAAACAAAGCCGGGCCCTCTGCCACGACTTGGCCATCGGCCTTGACCGACAGCGGCCAATGCCGCAGTTGCACCAACTCTTTCACAGTGGCCCATAAATAGCGCGACAAGCCGCGCAGCCTGCGCGGGCCTTGGAGGGCGCGCAGGGCCACTGCCGAATCAAAGCCCACCGTCAGGCTCGATAAAAAAGGCAGCTCATGCTGCACCCCTTGCAGGTCGGTCCACTGCACATGGCCCACATCCACCGCTTGGGCCGGGCCGTGCAAAGCCAATGGCAAGGTGCTGTGCCATGGCTTGCCGTGCAGCCCCAGTGCCCGGGCGATGTCGTTGCCACTGCCCATGGGGACCAATCCCAAAGTCAACTCGCGGGCCAATATGGCAGGCAACCAACGGTTGACGGTGCCATCGCCGCCGATGGCCACGACCCGGCTGCCATGGGCTTGTGCATGGAGCAAAGCCAAACTTTCTTGCACGGTATGGGGGGCGGCCAAAGTGCAGTCGGGTGCATGGACATGCAGCCAGTTTTCCAGCACGGGCAGCTGCTGGGCCGCGCGCCCACCTCGGGCGTGGGGGTTGAGCAAAACCAGCGCCATGGCTTATTGAAAGGCCACTTCCGCAAAGCTGCGCAACTTGCGGCTGTGCAATTGCGCTGGGCCTGCGGCGCGCAGCAACTCCAGCGCACGAATGCCGATTTGCAAATGTTGGTTCACGCGCTCCCGGTAAAAGTGGTTGGCCATGCCGGGCAATTTGATCTCGCCATGCAAGGGCTTGTCGCTCACACACAGCAAGGTGCCGTAGGGCACGCGAAACCGAAAACCATTGGCGGCAATCGTGGCGCTTTCCATGTCCAGTGCCACCGCACGGCTTTGGCTGAAGCGCCGCTGCGGGGTGTTGTCGGGCAGCAGTTCCCAATTGCGGTTGTCGGTGCTGGCCACCGTGCCGGTGCGCATCAGGCGCTTGAGCTCGGCACCATGGCAGCCGGTCACATCAGACACCGCGCGCTCCAAAGCCACCTGAACTTCGGCCAGCGCCGGAATCGGCACCCACAGCGGCAGCTCTTCGTCCAGCACGTGGTCTTCGCGCACATAGGCGTGGGCCAACACATAGTCGCCCAATTGCTGGGTGGTACGCAGCCCCGCACAGTGGCCCAGCATGAGCCAGCTGTGGGGACGCAACACCGCGATGTGGTCGGTGATGGTTTTGGCGTTGGCAGGGCCCACCCCGATGTTGACCATGGTGATGCCGCTGTGGCCTTCGCGCACCAAGTGGTAGCCCGGCATTTGTGGCAAGCGCGGCGGTGCGGCGCCCAGTGCGTCCTCGGGCTCTGAGGCCAGACCCACACGGCGGGTCACCACATTGCCGGGTTCGACAAAGGCCACATAGGGGCTGTCGGGTTTGGCCATCTCGGCGCGGCCAAGTGCAATGAATTCGTCGATGTAAAACTGGTAGTTGGTGAACAACACAAAGTTCTGAAAATGCACCGGGTTGGTCCCGCTGTAGTGCCTCAAGCGGTGCAAGGAATAATCAATGCGGGGGGCATTGAACAAGGCCAATGGGGCGGGCTGGCCCGGTGCGGGTTCGTAGGTGCCGTTGGCAATGCCATCGTCCATGGCCGTCAGGTCAGGCAGGTCAAAAACCTCGCGCATCAGGACGCGGCGATCGGCGCTCATCTCGCCCTCGATGTGGTCGTTCTCTGCAAAAGAAAAGTGCACCGGGATGGGCAGCTGGCTGGTGCCCACTTCCAGCGCCACACCATGGTTGGCCAGCAACAGCGAAAACTGCTGGCGCAGATACACCGCAAACAAATCAGGCCGAGTGAGGGTGGTTTCGTAGCGGCCGGCGGTGGCCACAAAGCCGTAACTCAGCCACTCGGCCTCTTGGCTCTGGGGAGGCACCCAGCCGGTGGTGGTTTGCAAGCGCACAAAGGGGTAGCAGGCCCGCACTTTGTCGACCATCGGCTCGCCCGCCACATAGCGGCGCATGGCCTCGCGCAGGTGGTTCAGGCTTTGGTCGTAAATGGCCTGTACCCGCTGCAAGGCGGCATCGGCATTGTCAAACACTTCAGGGGCGATGAAAGGTGTGGGTCTTTGCATGGCCACATTGTGCACATCCTGGGTGAATTTTGGCGCTCACATATTGCGCCGGTACTGTCCTCCCACTTCAAACAGGGCGTTCGTGATTTGGCCCAGTGAGCACACCCGCACCGCGTCCATCAGCACTTCAAAAACGTTGCTGTTGTCAATGACGGCCTGTTGCAGACGCTTGAGCATGGCGGGGGACTGCGCCGCATGGCGCGTGTGGAAGTCTTGCAGGCGCTGCAATTGCGATTGCTTTTCTTCCTCGGTCGAGCGCGCCAATTCGAGGCTTTCCAACACTTCATCGCCTTTCGGGTTGCGGAAGGTGTTGACGCCAATGATGGGCAACTCGCCGGTGTGCTTGAGCATCTCGTAATGCATCGACTCGTCTTGAATCTTGCCGCGTTGGTAGCCGGTTTCCATGGCCCCCAACACGCCGCCGCGCTCGGCAATTTTTTCAAACTCAGCCAGCACGGCTTCTTCCACCAACTCGGTCAGCTCGTCGATGATGAACGACCCTTGGTTGGGGTTTTCATTTTTCGCCAAACCCCATTCGCGGTTGATGATCATCTGGATCGCCATGGCGCGCCGCACCGAGTCTTCGGTGGGGGTGGTGATGGCTTCGTCAAAGGCGTTGGTGTGCAGGCTGTTGCAGTTGTCGTAAATCGCAATCAGCGCTTGCAGCGTGGTGCGGATGTCGTTGAACTGAATCTCTTGCGCGTGCAGCGAGCGGCCTGAGGTTTGGATGTGGTATTTGAGTTTTTGGCTGCGTTCATTGGCGCCATATTTCTCTTTCATGGCCACCGCCCAGATGCGACGCGCCACGCGGCCCAGCACGGTGTATTCGGGGTCCATGCCGTTGCTGAAGAAGAAGCTCAGATTGGGCGCGAAATCGTCGATGTGCATGCCCCGCGCCAAGTAGGCTTCGACAAAGGTGAAGCCGTTGCTCAGCGTGAAAGCCAATTGGCTGATGGGGTTGGCCCCCGCCTCGGCAATGTGGTAGCCCGAGATCGACACGCTGTAGAAATTGCGCACATCGTGGTGCACGAAATACTGAGCGATGTCGCCCATCACTTTGAGTGAAAACTCGGTGCTGAAGATGCAGGTGTTTTGCCCTTGGTCTTCTTTCAAAATATCGGCCTGCACGGTGCCGCGCACATTGGCCAGCACCCATTCTTTGATCTTCGCGATTTCGGTGTCGGTGGGTTCGCGGCCGTTTTCTGTTTTGAACTTGTCGATGTTTTGGTCGATGGCCGTGTTCATGAACATGGCCAAGATGGACGGCGCAGGGCCGTTGATGGTCATCGACACGCTGGTGGTGGGGTTGCACAAATCAAAGCCCGAATACAACACCTTCATGTCGTCCAGCGTGGCCACGTTGACCCCCGAGTTGCCGATCTTGCCGTAAATGTCGGGGCGCAAATCAGGGTCGTTGCCATACAGCGTGACCGAGTCAAAGGCGGTGGACAAGCGCTTGGCCGGCAAGCCCTCGCTGACCAACTTGAAGCGGCGGTTGGTGCGAAACGGATCGCCCTCGCCGGCGAACATGCGGGTCGGGTCTTCGCCCTCGCGCTTGAAGGCAAAAGTGCCCGAGGTGTAGGGGTAGCTGCCGGGCACGTTGTCCAGCATCAACCATTTCAAGATCTCGCCATCGTCCTCGTATTGGGGCAAGGCCACTTTGCGGATGCGGGTGCCGCTGAGCGAGACGGTGGTCAATGCGGTGCGGATTTCTTTGTCGCGGATCTTCACCACGTACTCGTCGCCGGCATAGGCTTTTTGCATGTCGGGCCATTGGGCCAACAATTTGCGGGCGGTCGGGTCTTGCGTTTGCTCGCGCGACACGGCCAGGTCAATCGCCGCTTCGGCGGCTTTGGCGCGCCCCGATTTGCCCACTTCAAGCATGCGCGCAGCGGCACGCAGTTGTTGGATTTCACGGGCCAAACGCGATTGGTCGATGGCGCGCTTTTTGTAGCCCCGCACGGTGTCGCTGATCTCGGCCAAATAGCGTGTGCGCGAAGAGGGCACCACGGGATTTTGGTGGCTGCTGTGGCGCACCGAGACCACCGGCAAGCGCCCCTCGGTCGTTGCCATGCCCAACTCCGACAGGCGTTGCTTGAGGGCTTGGTAAAGCGCCGTCACGCCATCGTCATTGAAGCGCGCGGCCATGGTGCCAAACACCGGCATTTGTTCGGGCGGCACAGTCCAGCACTCTTTGTTGCGCTGCACTTGTTTGGCCACGTCGCGCAGGGCGTCACTGGCGCCTTTGCGGTCAAATTTGTTGATGGCCACAAACTCGGCGAAGTCCAGCATGTCGATTTTTTCAAGCTGGCTGGCGGCGCCAAACTCGGGCGTCATCACATACATCGGCACATCCACATGCGGCACGATGGCCGCATCGCCTTGGCCAATGCCCGAGGTCTCCACCACCACCAAATCAAAGCCAGCCACTTTGCAAGCGGCCACCACGTCGGGCAAGGCGGCCGAAATTTCAGAGCCAAAGTCGCGCGTGGCCAGCGAACGCATGAACACGCGGGGGCCTTTTGACCATGGGCCGATGGCGTTCATGCGGATGCGGTCGCCCAGTAAAGCGCCGCCACTCTTGCGGCGCGAGGGGTCGATCGAGATCACGGCCACCCGCAGGGCGTCGTCTTGGTCCAGTCGCAAACGGCGAATCAATTCGTCGGTCAGCGAAGATTTGCCTGCACCGCCCGTGCCGGTGATGCCCAAAACGGGCACTTTCTTTTGCGCGGCTTGGGCCCGCAGCGATGCCAGCAGCGTGGCATCGACGGCCGACTTTGGCGTTTGGCCAGTGGCGGCGTTGGGGCTGTTTTCCAGCGCGGTGATGAGTTGGGCCAGAGCCCGCCAGTTCATCTCGCTGTGGCCCTGAATGGCTTCGAGGGTTTTGGGTGCGTGGGGCGTGAGGTCTTGGTCGCAGCGCATGACCATCTCGCCGATCATGCCGGCGAGGCCCATTTTTTGACCATCTTCGGGGCTGAAAATGCGCACGCCATGCTCAGCCAGCATGCGGATCTCGGACGGCACAATCACACCGCCGCCGCCACCAAACACTCGGATGTGCTCACCGCCACGGGCTTTCAGCAGCTCCACCATGTAAGTGAAATACTCGTTGTGCCCGCCTTGGTAAGAACTGATGGCGATGCCCTGCGCGTCTTCTTGCAGCGCCGCGGTCACCACTTCGTCGACCGAGCGGTTGTGTCCCAAATGGATGACTTCGGCGCCCATGCTTTGCAAAATGCGCCGCATGATGTTGATGGCGGCATCGTGCCCGTCAAACAAACTGGCGGCCGTGACGAAGCGGACTTTGTGGCTGGGGCGGTACTCGGCCAGGGCTTTGAATTCAGCGGACAGATCGGTCATGTTTGTCTCTTGGTTCGTGTGTTTGACGTTGACGTAAACGTCAATCAAGAGCCGCATCTTAATCGCTCGCGGCTTTCCTGTCACTGACGCGCAAGAACCCGCCACGGGAGACTGAAAAAGTTATCATTCACGCCTGTTTTTCTCAATTTCATCGCGCCTTCGTTTCGCATCAATCTTCAGGAAATTCCCATGACTGCTACTTCATCTTCCTCCACTGACGTTGTGCAAGCGGCTGCGGGCTATGCCGGTGACATCAGCCCCGCCTTGGCCTGGGCCTGGGTGCAGTCGGGCCAAGCCGAGCTGGTGGACGTGCGCAGCGATGCCGAGCGCACTTGGGTGGGCTTTGTGCCCGGCGCCCATGCCTTGGCGTGGAAGCAGTGGCCGGGCATGGCCCCCAACCCGGGCTTCGATGCCGGCGTCCTAGCCCTGGGGGCCAGCGGCAAAAAGTTGGTGTTGTTGTGCCGCAGTGGCGTGCGCTCGATTGCCGCCGCCCAGCGCGCCACCGAGTTGGGGCTGCAGGCCTACAACATCTTGGAGGGCTTCGAGGGCGACCCCGATGCCCACGGCCACCGGGGGCTGACCGGAGGCTGGCGCTACCGGGGCTTGCCTTGGCAGCAAAACTGAGCCCCGCCAAGGCGGCCTTTTTTCGGGCACTGTGCCCTGCGTGACGCGGCTCCAAGCGGCTCAGCGCTAGAGTGCCCTTATGAAATCACCTGTTCAACAGCTGCTGGAGCGCATCGAGGGCAAGCGTGAGGACGTCACGGCACTGACCCAAGAGCTGGTGCGCATCCCGACGGTGAACCCGCCGGGCGACGCTTATGAGGCCTGTGCACAGCGAATCGGTGAGCGCTTGGCCAAAAAAGGCTTTGCCGTTGAGTATGTCCGGGCTTGGGGTGCCCCGGGCGACAGCGACCACCACCCGCGCACCAATGTGGTGGCGCGCTGGCAGGGCACAGGGACGGGCGAATGCGTGCATTTCAACAGCCACATCGATGTGGTCGAAGCTGGCCCGGCTTGGACCTTTGACCCCTTTGGCGGCCAAGTGGCCAATGGGCGTGTATATGGCCGTGGCACCTGCGACATGAAGGGGGGCTTGGCCGCCAGCATCATCGCTTGTGAAGCCTTGATCGAGTCGGGCCTGCCGATTCCCGGTGCCTTAGAAATCAGTGGCACCGTGGACGAAGAGTCGGGCGGCTTTGCCGGGGTGGGTTATTTGGCCGAGCGCGGTTTCTTCAGCAAGCCGCGTGTGCACCATGTGATCATTCCGGAGCCGCTGGGGGTGGACCGCATTTGCCTGGGTCACCGGGGCGTGTGGTGGGGCGAAGTGGAGACGCGCGGGCGCATTGCCCACGGCTCGATGCCTTTTTTGGGCGACAGCGCCATCAACCACATGAGCGCCTTCATTCATTTGTTGGAAACGCAATTGCAACCGCGACTGCAAGGCCGATTGACCGCAGAGCCGGTGGAGCCGCCGGGTGCACGGGCCAGCACCCTCAACATCAACAGCATTCATGGCGGGCAAGTCGAGCAAATCTATGCCACCGATGCACGCGGTTGGCCCACGGCGCAAACCCCCGCGCCTGTGGTGGCGCACAGTTGCCGCACCGTGCTCGATCGGCGCTTTATTGCCGAAGAAAATTTGGAAGCGGTTAAGCAAGAAATCATCGACATGTTGGACGAGCTCAAACGCAGCCGTCCCGGCTTTGACTATGCGGTGCGCGACATCATGAGTTTTGTGCCCACCGCAACGCCCAAAGACGCCCCGGTGGTGGACGCCACGGCGAGAGCCATTGCACGTGTGCTGGGCCGAGAGCCCCGCTACATTGCCAGTCCCGGCACCTATGACCAAAAGCACATTGTGCGAACGGGCCAGCTGCGTGATTGCATCGCCTATGGGCCAGGCATTTTGGATTTGGCGCACCAGCCCGACGAATATGTGGGGATTCAGGAGTTGGTCGACTCGGCCAAGATCATGGCCTTGGCGGCGCTGGACCTGACGGGTTGGACGCGGGCGCAGGCATAAAGAATCTCTGAACGACTGCGGGTTTTTCTTCCCGCGACGGCCCTCAGTGCGGGATCTTTGAGGGGGAAAGTCATTATCATGCGGGCATGACTTTTTTAGCTCTTGACGTCGGCAACACCCGACTCAAGTGGGCGCTTTACGAGCGTCCACACCCGGACGCCGCGCTGTTGGCCCATGGCGCCGAGTTTTTGGAAAACATCGACCGCCTGGCTGAAGGTCCTTGGGCTCGCTTGTCCGAGCCGGCCTACATGCTGGGCTGTGTGGTGGCGGGCGATGCCATCAAGCGCCGGGTGCAAGAGCAAATGGAAATTTGGGAAATTCACCCCCACTGGGTGGTGCCCAGTGCGGCCGAGGCCGGCTTGATCAATGGCTATGACCACCCCAGCCGATTGGGTGCCGACCGCTGGGTCGCCATGGTGGGCGCCCGTCGGCGCATGTTGGCGCAAGGCGGTGCGCCGCGACCTTTGGTGGTGGTCATGGTGGGCACTGCCGTGACGGTGGAAGCGATCGATGCCGAGGGACGGTTTTTGGGGGGGCTGATTCTCCCCGGTCACGGCATCATGCTGCGCGCACTCGAATCGGGCACGGCGGGCTTGCACGTGCCCACGGGGGAGGTCACGGCATTTCCCACCAATACCAGCGATGCGCTGACCAGTGGCGGCACCTATGCCATCGCAGGGGCTTGTGAACGCATGGTGCAACACCTGCGTCAGCACACCGGAGAAGAACCAATGTGTGTGATGACCGGTGGCGCGGGCTGGAAAATGGCTCCCAGCATGTCGGTGCAATTTGAATTGGTCGACAACCTCATTTTTGATGGTCTGCTGGCGCTGGCTGCGCAACGTCAGGCCTGAAATGCGCCGCGTCAAGAGCGCTGCTTGAGGGCAGCGCGGTCAGCCGCTGGCTCAGGGCTGAGCCGATCCGTAGGCCGCAGACAAACTTTGCAAATGGGTTTGCAAATCGGCGCTGGCCATATAGGGCGTCAAGAGCGCCAAAACGTGTTGCGCGCCACGCGTCAAGGCCAAGCTGGCGCTGGCGGGCTCCATGGCCTGGCGAGGGTTGCGCACATATTCATAGCTCAGCCAATACGTCACCATGACCGACATGCTGGCCGACAGGGTTTCGATGCTGTCTGGGTCGATGCGCATCAGACCGGCCGCAGCCAAAGACTCGAGCATCTGTCGGAAGGCATGGGTTTGCCGCTCAAGCAAGGCATGAAAATGCGTTTCCAAGTGCCGGTTGCCCGACAAGAGGTTGTTCAAATCGCGGTACAAAAACCGGTGATTCCAAACCTGTTCAAACAGCGAGTGCAGAAAAAACCAAGCGTCTTCGATGTCTTTCACATCGGACGCGGCATCCAGCAGGCCCAACATGGCGCTTTCGTATTGGTCAAACAGTTGGTTGACCAAAGCGTCTTTAGACGGGAAGTGGTAGTAAAGGTTGCCCGGACTGATGTTGAGCTCTGACGAAATCAACGTGGTCGACACATTGGGTTCGCCAAACCGGTTGAACAGTTGCAGCGTCACCTCTGCAATGCGTTCGGCGGTGCGGCGGGGGGCTTTTTTGGCCATATCGGAGCGTGGCAAGCGGAAGGTGTTGGGCGGTCGTCAATCAGCTTGATTTCTTGACCGTCTTGGCGCTACCAGTGCCTGCTGCTTTGGGCTTATTGCGGGCCGATGCGGGCGCTGCTTTTTTTGACGCTGGGGCGGTGGCCACACCCGACAAGGCCGCCAACTGTGCTTCGAGTTGCGCGACGCGGTCGTTCAACACCTGAATATCCAGCAGTGTGGGCATGCCCAAGCGGTGCAGCGCTTTGGCCACGCGGTCTTCAAACAGATGCTCCAGTTTGTCCACCCGCACCGACGTTTGTTGGCCAAAATCGCTGGCCATGTGGGTCAGGCGTTCGGTCGCCTCGTGCAGGCGTTGCTGGGCTTCGGCTTGGCTTTTGCGCTGGAAAGCCAGACCGTCATTGACCAAGGCCTCGATGGCTTTGCTGCCCTGTTCTTGGGCTTTGGCCATGGCCCCCAAACCGGCCAGCCAAACATGCTGAACGGCCGGTGTCGGGCTGTCAGCGGGGGCAGATGCAGTCGCTTTGCTGCGGGGCGTGCTGGTGGATTTGGCCATGGTGAGCTTCCTTGATCGGTGGACACTTGAACGCTGCACTTTACCCGTGATTGGGTGCATTGCTTCTAAAATCGCAGCATTGTGGCGCAACAACCCGTGGCGCCCGCCTGATCGCACAATTCATGACTCTTCTTGTCACCGGAGGCGCCGGGTTTATTGGTGCCAATTTCGTCCTCGATTGGCTGGCCGCCAGCGAAGAGACCGTCATCAACCTGGACAAGCTCACCTACGCCGGCAACCCCGAAACGCTGGCCAGCTTGCAAGGGGATGCACGCCACCAATTGGTGCAAGGCGACATCGGGGACAGCGCCTTGGTGAGCCGCTTGTTGGCCGAGCACCGGCCGCGCGCGGTCATCAACTTTGCCGCCGAGAGCCATGTGGACCGCTCGATTCACGGACCCGGCGCGTTCATCGACACCAACATCGTGGGCACCTTCCATTTGCTGGAGTCGGTGCGCGGCTATTGGAGCGCATTGCCCGACGCCGAGCAAGCCGCCTTTCGCTTTTTGCATGTCTCGACCGACGAGGTCTATGGCTCTTTGGCCAAGGGCGATCCGGCCTTTGCCGAGACCCACCGCTATGAGCCCAACAGCCCCTACAGTGCCAGCAAAGCGGCCTCCGACCATTTGGTGCGGGCGTGGCACCACACCTATGGTTTGCCGGTGCTGACCACCAACTGCAGCAACAACTACGGGCCCTACCATTTCCCTGAAAAACTCATCCCGCTCATGATCGTCAACGCCTTGGCGGGCAAGCCCCTGCCGGTGTATGGCGATGGCATGCAGATCCGCGATTGGTTGTATGTGAAAGACCATTGCAGCGCCATTCGCCGCGTGCTCGAGGCGGGGCGTTTGGGTGAAACCTACAACGTGGGCGGTTGGAATGAAAAGCCCAATATCGAGATCGTGCAAACCATTTGCCGATTGCTCGATGGCTTGCGCCCCAAGGCCGATGGCAGCAGTTATGCCAGCCAGATCACCTATGTGACCGACCGGCCGGGGCACGACCGCCGCTACGCCATCGATGCCCGCAAGCTCGAGGCCGAATTGGGCTGGAAGCCGGCCGAGACGTTTGAGTCGGGCATTCGCAAAACAGTCGAGTGGTATCTGGCCAACCCCGAGTGGGTGCAACATGTGCAAAGTGGCGCCTACCGCGAGTGGGTGCAACAACATTACAGCGCAGCATGAAAATTCTCTTGCTTGGAAAAAACGGCCAAGTGGGCTGGGAGCTCCAACGCAGTTTGGCGCCCTTGGGGGACGTGCTGGCGCTGGACCGGCACAGCACCGACTTTTGTGGCGATTTGGCGCAGCCCGATCGGTTGGCGCAAAGCGTGCGGGCTTACCAACCCGATGTCATCGTCAATGCCGCTGCCCACACCGCCGTAGACAAGGCCGAGAGCGAGCCCGAACTCGCCCGCACCCTGAATGCATGGGCACCGGCCGCATTGGCCCAAGTGGCTGCCGAAGTGGGCGCCTGTTTGGTGCATTACTCGACCGACTATGTGTTCAATGGTGAGGGCGACCGGCCTTGGCAAGAAGACGACGCCACGGGGCCGCTCAGCGTCTATGGCCAGACCAAGCGGGCAGGCGAGCAGGCGATTGTGGCCAGTGGCTGCCGGCATTTGATTTTTCGCACCAGTTGGGTCTATGCGGCGCGTGGCGGCAACTTTGCCAAGACCATGTTGCGATTGGCCGCGGAGCGAGAGCGCCTGACGGTGATCGATGACCAATGGGGGGCGCCGACCGGCGCCGACTTGATCGCCGATGTCACCGCCATCGCACTGCGCCGTTTGCAGCAGCAGCCCGATTTGTCGGGGCTCTACCATTTGGTGGCAGGAGGCGAGACCAGCTGGCATGGCTACGCCCGCCATGTCATCGCGCAAGCCCGTCAGATCCAGCCCGAAATGATGCTGGTGGTTCGCGACATCGCGGCGGTGCCCACCTCGGCGTTTCCCACGCCGGCCAAGCGCCCACTCAATTCACGCCTGAACACCCGCAAGTTGCAGCAGGCCTTTGGCGTGGTCTTGCCCCCTTGGCAACAAGGCGTGGACCGCATGCTGGCCGAGATCCTTTGAGGGCCACAGGCTTGCGGCACAATCTCTTTTGACGTTGACCCCTTTCAGATTTTTCCCATGACCGCCACCCCCGCAAAACCAGACACCCCCGCTGTTGCGCCGCATGACCAGGCCTTGATCTTGGCGCAGGCCATGCCCTACATCCGCAAGTACCACGATAAAACCTTGGTCATCAAATACGGCGGTAACGCCATGACCGACCCCGCTTTGCAGCAAGCCTTTGCCGAAGATGTGGTGTTGCTCAAATTGGTCGGTATGAATCCGGTGGTGGTGCACGGTGGTGGCCCGCAAATTGAAACCGCCTTGAAGCGTCTCGGCAAAAAAGGCGAGTTCATTCAGGGCATGCGCGTGACCGATGCCGAGACCATGGAAGTGGTCGAGTGGGTGCTGGGCGGCGAAGTGCAGCAAGACATCGTGGGCATGATCAACCGCGCAGGCGGCAAGGCGGTAGGCTTGACCGGCCGTGACGGAGGCCTGATTCGGGCCAAAAAATTGCGCTTGGTGGACAGCCAAGACCCCTCAAAAGAGCACGATGTTGGGCAAGTGGGCGATATCGAAAGCATCGACCCCTCCATCTTGCAATGCCTGCAAGACGACGCCTTCATCCCCGTGGTGAGTCCGATTGGTTTTGGCGTCAACAACGAAAGCTACAACATCAACGCCGATGTGGTGGCCGCCAAATTGGCCACCGTGTTGCAGGCTGAAAAGCTGTTGATGCTGACCAACATCCGCGGGGTGCTGGACAAAGAAGGCCAGTTGTTGACCGAGCTCACGCCCGCGCGAATTGACGAGTTGTGTGCCGATGGCACCATCAGCGGTGGCATGATTCCCAAAATTGCGGGTGCGCTGGATGCCGCCAAGAGCGGGGTCAATGCGGTGCACATCATCGATGGCCGCGTGCCCCACGCCATGCTGCTGGAAGTGTTGTCCGAGCAGGCCTTTGGCACCATGATCCGCAGCCGTTGAGCGGTCCAGTGGTGAATGGTTTAAACGGCCAGACGACTGAGCAGGTCTGCACAATCAGGTGAATCGATCAAGCTGGGAAGACAAAACGATGGCAGACACAGAACACCTCACCGCGCCTTCATCCGACGACGAGGCGACACCGGTTCGCAAACGTCCGCGTCCGGGCGAGCGCCGTTTGCAAATCTTGCAAACCTTGGCCGCCATGTTGGAGCAGCCCGGTGCAGAGCGGGTCACCACGGCCAGTTTGGCCGCCAAGATTGGCGTGAGTGAAGCGGCCCTGTACCGGCACTTTGCCAGCAAGGCCCAGATGTTTGAGGGCTTGATTGATTTTGTCGACCAATCGGTGATGGGCTTGATTCGGCAAGTCACCGACCGCGAGCCTGCCGGGCCGGTGCAAGCCAGCCGCATCGTGGCCCTGTTGTTGCAATTTGCCGAGAAAAATCCCGGCATGAGCCGCGTCATGATTGGCGATGCCTTGGTGCTCGAGCACGAGCGCTTGCAAGAACGCATCAATTTGT
>JACCEC011053697.1_pt1 | contig 26274 bp, 55 predicted proteins | sample 7450121 | NCBI WGS metagenome assembly JACCEC01 (sample SAMN15323455, study PRJNA562643) | freshwater metagenome | isolation source: river surface water | place: USA:Blue River Watershed | collected 2017-08-18 | reverse complement strand
GCTCAGCCTCTTTCTTTAGCTTCCATTCTTTAGCCTTTTTTAAATCAAAAGGAACACCATTAATACTCATCTTAGCAATAGCACTACAATATTCTTTATAGAAATTTAGCCACACTTTTTCATATAAATCCCCACCAATATGATTCTTACACTCACCTTCTAACTGAGGTAATAGATAAGCTAATGCTGTTATATCCCAAGCAGAGTATTTTAATAGAATATCTTTAGGGATATAATCATAAGTAAATTCCTCTTTCTTTATTTTATGCTCAGCACAATAGTCATTTTTAAATGTATCAAGCTCAATATCATAATCAGACATAATTTCATAAACGAGAGTCTTCAAATCCATCGGTTGCTTTCTCGTGCTATTTCTAGCAATATATGTTAATACTAAGGTGTCTGTAATCTTAATTTTCATAGGGTCTAAGTTAAATAAATAACTAATCCACGGAATATCAAAACTCGAGCCATTATGTGCCACTAAGTCTTTGCTATAAGCAATCTTCTCAACAAGTTGTCTAACATATTTCTTGTATTCATCTGTAACATCTACACCAGTCTTTTCATACCAAACTACATAACTAATATAAGGCTCAGACCTCTTACCAAACTGTAAGCAAAGAATCTTGCTATCTTTTGAGTCATATCTTAATGAATTAGTTTCTATATCAAAAAGCACCTCTGAAGTATCTTTAAGGAAATTATTAAGGTCTTTTAAACCTTCCAGTGTTGTTACTTCTCTGATTTCAATATCTTCTAATCTTTGAACGACAAACTCACTATCAACAACCTGCTTCTTCCTAGCCTCTCTTCCAGCACTCTCACTCCTAAACCCACACAACCATTTAAAACTTCCAGCAACACTTTTAAGAACAAACACACCGCGTGAATTCCAAAGCGGCACGTCTTTCCCAAAAATCTTGCTAAAAATCAACCCAAAAGAATATTTACCTTTATCATCCCTGTGTGAGGTACAATCCACAATAACATTTATATTGCTAACTTTCAGCAACTCTTCAAGCTCAAGCATCTTCGACCTCAATTCCACCACACCTACTTTGCTAGGTTTTTGGTCAAACAAGGACAAGTATGCTACTTGATTAGTTTCAAGCCCAGCCTCAGCCAACTTGCTTTTGTAATTATGACGAGCTAATTCTGCTAAAGTTGGAATAAAAGTATGAATGACTAAAACTGTGGCAGTACCTGACTCTAAAGCTCCTAAATTAAATATTTTCACTTATTCTCCTTCAATAACTCTTTAGCTTTATCTTGCCAATTCTCTGTTCTATACCCATACCTTTTAGTATTTCGCACTAAAGTAATTACTTCAAACTCCCCCTCAATTTTCTCAGATTTAATGAAAGTGAAATTAGAATATTCCATTTTATCTGCCTGAATTTCTTTGTAAGAATCAAAGCCATAATGTTCAGCATCATCCCCCATATCGTGAGTTATTAGACAATCATCAGAATTATATTTCATATTATTTTGAATGAAGTGTAGCACATCTGGTATATTTTCTGCATAGATATATGCTTCCTTATCTAAGTCAATTAATTCTTTCTCTCTTTTGTCAAATAATGTATAGCTTACTCCCACCTTATTTCCTTTTTCTAATTTCTTGAATTTCTTTTTTAAAATTATAATCTTGCACATATGTTAAGATATACCAAACCTCAAATATAAATGCCATAAATATTAATAGACAAGACCAAACTTTTGAAAATGGAGTATCTTCACCATATATAGATATTCCCACAAAACCTACACCCAATAGAGTTATATGTAAGGTTAGGTGGAGTATTAAACTCAAAACCTTCTCTAAAGTTTTCATTTAACCAACCTTACACAATAACCATCTATTGCCGATACTTCCTCTTTGGGGTAAATTCCATATAGATTAGGTGTACCTGAATAAACTTTAGTAAAACACCAAGCCATACACTCTGAGGCAACACAATTAATATTTCTCGGTACATTACTGCAACCACAAGCACTACTAGATTCTTGCATAGTTGTATCAACTATAAATGGGCACACTTTTGTTTTAGCTTCTTCTAGTTTCATTTGTTAATTCCAATCTTTTCAACTTTTACCTCAATTATTTGCCATTGTATTTCAGGAAATTCATCTTGAGCTTGTTTAAAACAAGAATCCAACCATGTATTCTCATAAATAATCCCATCTAAAGTGATAGGCTCTCTATCAAAAATAAAGGGAATATCCGAAATACACCCCTCACTACAACTAATTTCTGGGTAATAAAATGTCTCAAACTCTTTATTAGCTATTGTATATAGTTTCATTTATTAATTCCTTTAGTATAATCTTTAATTTTACTTATATTTGTGTAAGGTATAAATGTACTATGTTCAGGAGAAGTATCATAATAGCCTCTTCCTATATCATCATTTATCCAAATCCCATATGGATTAAATATTATATCATTAGACTCAATTGAGTAGCTATCATCTACCATAAATACTTCATATTTTGCCATTTGCTCGTTCCTCATTATAAATTTTTGTTGTTTCTGTTTCAATATCTATTTTCCTAATAAAACCTGCCTCCCTAAGAGTATTTCTTATCCTCTCTTTTATACTAAGTTCTTTGATATAATCTAAGCTACATTCCTGCCAAACTGGATTATAAATATTAGCATAGCTACTTGTCACACTAGAGCCTATAAATAAAGGTCTATCCTCGTTATGTAAAAAAATAAAAGAGTCATGTTCATAAAAGCCTACATAAGTTTTACTATCTTCCCTATATCTAAACTGAGGATACTCTAGTAAAGGTTCTATTTTGTATTTATATCTCTTAAAATTAAAAGGAGATGTTAGTTTATTCCAACCCCAATTATACCTACCAAATTCAAGCCCATCATATTTTAAAGAATCCTTATACCATCTTGTTATTGGAATATTGCCAAACCAAGCATTTATAATAGTTAATCTATCTTTCTTAGATTGTTTCGTAGTAATACCCAACTCAGCTATTTCAAATTGCTTATTTCTATGTACTGGTCTTTTTCTAGCTTTTTCACATTCTAGGTGTAGTTTATGTAACATTTCTTGAAATTTTTCCATTTTTATTCCCTTTTGTTCTATTTAATTTAATCTCTAACGCAAGTATAACCCACTACACCTTAATCCAACCTTAACACTATTCACAATATGCTTAAAGTTTTAGATTAGTTTTTGTGTGTAAGTTCTTTATAATTTATTTGCGGGTATTTTTGTAGTAGTTTGATATAGATAATCCACAGTTAAGAGATTATCTATATCTTTAAGTAAGTTTATTTAGAAGTAATCTTAACCTTCAATATTGCTTGTTCTATTGCATCAAGCTTTTGTAGCAATTCTTTATAACCATCTTGGTTGGGTTGTCTAGTAGAAATCTTAGCATAACCTTTTAAAGCTGATTGTATGTTTCCATAGTAGCCAATAGTTTTCTCAACAATTTCTCCTGCGTTTTTAGCAGATTCAGAGGCAACTTTTAATTCACATAGTATATAATTATTTTCATCAGATTTAATTATATAATTCTCGTCTATTTTAATATACATTTTAATTTCCTTGTTTTTCCATCAAGATATTCACACATAAATATCCACCTTCTATTTCCTCAATTCTATCATAACTACAACATAAATACCCTTTGAATAATTTTTCTAATTTAGAGTAATGTTTATCCTCTGAGATGTCTAAATTTCTTATATCAAAAGTTGATGATATAAGAAACGTATGTACTTCGCACCCTATATCCTCATAATATTCTAATAAATCTCCTGAAATATTATACACCACCTCATCTATGCTTTCTGCTAATTCTAGTATTTCCCCTAGTTTCATTTTAATTTCCTTGTTTTGATTTTGTTTGTATTGAAAGTATAATATACCTTAGCTTAAAGTTTTATAAAAGCTAAGGTATAAGTTTTTAGTTAGTTTACTTCTAGAAAAAGTAGTGTGTTTTTCTAGAAAATATTTAGTTAACTATCTTGTGGAGTACCATGCACAGGGCATCCTAGATTAATAATTCTTCCATACCCTAGCCTCTCCATATTGTCCATTTTAGAGCAACTACAGCTACCTACACTCAGCCAATATTTATGAAACTCTTTATCTTGTGTGAAGCCCCACAACCTTTGTAGCTCAAATTCTAGCTCAGTTACTTTGTCAGATATTACATCATAATCTGCTCTGGTTAATAGCTCACCTTTACTTGAAAGAAGTAATGCTTCAAGCTTATCATATAGTTCACAGAGTTGTTGTTGAGCCTCGTATGATATATTGTTTCTTGCTACAAGCTTTTGGTTTAGGTGTTCTGGTTTAAAGTTACTCATTTGTTTTTCCTTCTAATAATATATACATTAACTCATCCAAACTCTGCTTCAATTCTTTCTCCCCCAAGTTATTTGTGATAAAATAGTCACAAACTTTTGTTATTTCCTTTTCAGGGAAATCTTTAGCGTCTGCCTCAAGCCTTCTAGACCATTCTACTTCATCGAAGCTACCTCTCAATCTTGCCCTAGCTCCCCTAATAGCAGCATCTGTGTGAATATGAATCACAATAGTTTCTGGGTAAGCTTTCTTAATAGCTTTTGCCCCAACTAAACATTTAATTCCTACAAAGTTATCTTTCAATAGTTCCGCATAGGTTGTACCATAATTCCATACCTCACTCTTATTATCTACTAAAGTAGAATAACTTCTCATTTCCACAAACTCATTCATATAATCCATTTCTAAAAACTCGTTGTAAGATACGAAGTAATATTCTTTACCTTCAGTTTCACCTACACGAATTGGGCGTGATGTGTGTGAGGTTATTTGGTTTAGTTTATATTTATTTATTAGGTAATCTCGAGCAAAATCCTTGCCACTACTCGAGCTTCCTGTCAATAATATTTTCATAAAGATTCCTCTCTTTTATACTCTGTTGAAAGCTTATGAGGTAGGTTGTTTTGGGTTATGTAATTATCACGAGCGAGGACTGCATCTTCTATTGTGAGGAATGTTCCTATATTAATTAATTTATTATTACTACCAACCTTAGCAGTCCATTTATTCTTACTTATATCCCAATAAACACCCACAAACCCAGAAGTGTTAGTACTCCTTTTTCTTTGATTAGTATTTTGTGTTACCTTATCAGCCCATCTACAATTATTAGGTTCATAATTTCCATTATTATCTATTCTATCTAGAGTCATACCATCTATGTTTGGGTATGTAGATTCAGCCCAAGCTACAAAATTTCTAACATCAAGCCATTCATCACAAACTTTAATCCCTCTACCACCATAATTTATGTAGTCTTTACTACTTTGATTTGTACATCTCTTAATAATACCACACCAAATAGGATAGAACCTATTTCTAGTCAAGTTGTGCACTCCTTTTTTATAACAACCACAACTTTTAGTTGAGCCTCCTATAATTTTACTTATAATAGTCTCCCATTCTTTCCCACAATATTGACACTCAAATAAACCATATCTATGTCGCTGTGTACTATTTTTGGTAGGGTATCTATTACCTAAATCTTTAATCAATTTAGGAGTCATATCTCTTTCAAATTCTTTTTCCAATTACTTCTCCCTTTTCTTACTAAACTCTTTGTTCATTTCTTTTTCAAACTCATATATATCAACAGTTTGAAATGTATCTTTAAATCTCATTGTAGCAAATTCACTTTCAACTACTGTTACTAAATTATTTGAGTTATGCCTAGTTTTTGGGCATACTAATCCCACTAAATTATCTTTAGACATTTCTGAGTTGGCAATAATACTAATAGCTAAGTCAGATGATTGCGTCAATGACTTAGCATATTTTGCTTCTAATTGCCCCCAAAAAGAGTTTCCATTTTCAACCTGACTTACCACAAACACTATGAAGGATTTTTCCATAGCCAATTCCTTAATTTTCTGAGTAAAGCTTGTTATATTAGCTTCCCTAGAATTAGATGAATCTGCAAATTTTAACTCACTTACTAGGTCAATATACACAGCATCAAAATACTCACCATTTTCTTCTAACATCTGTAAAATCTCTACATCATTAGGTAATTTTTCAACTTTCATTCCTTTAGATTTTGCATAATCTTGAGTTGCTTTATCTGTTGCTGATATAATTTTTAATATGTTTTCCCTTCTAGGTAATGCTTCAAACTTTTCAATAGCTTTTTCTAAGCCTATTTTTTTAACTAAAGCTAGTCCATCTTCTAACTCTAATTTATATTCCATAACATAATCATATATCTTATTTAAAGTTTCTGCATCTTCTGTTAGGAATTGTCCAGAAGAAATTTCCTTCAAAGGAATCCCTGTAATATTAGATTTAATTCTTCCTAAAATAACAGGCTTCTGTAACTCTACATTTATGTTTAAAACATTTTTACCTTCTAAGTATAGATTGATGGCACTTTGTAAAGTCAAGGTGGATTTTCCGCGACCTGACCTCGCAATTATGAGTATTAAACTCCCAACTGGAACACTTGAGAATGGATGCTCTACAAGATTATCTTTAAAGATTCCAGTACTAACTAATTCAAGTTTAGAAGGAACGTGCTTAATATCATCCTTAATATCTGTTTCTAACCACTGATTACTACCAAGTCTTAATGATGATATTTGAGCAATTTCTTTTGAAAGCTTCTCGACCAACCCAATGTTGTCCTCAACTACTGCCTGACTACTTTTCTTAATCAAATCTCGTATCATATTTGACTTATACTCAGCCAAGAACAACTCACCAATTTCCTCAACACCCATCTCAATATCTTTTACCTTACTGACAACATATAGTATATCTGTTATACGGTCACTCTGTAATCTGTCTTCTCCAAGTTTACTCGCATACTGTATTAAAAAATCTAAGCTTGGAATTGTGTTATTTTTCTTCTTAAATTGCTCCACTTTAAAAATTATTTGGGTGAAGTCTTTGGGGAAATATTTTGTAAGCTCTTGTGGTAATAATCCCTCAAGGTATAATTTTAGAGCTGTTTGATTTATATTCATTTTAGTTTTCCTTCTTATAATCTGTGCTTAATTTATGTGGGAGATTATTTTCAATTATGTAATTGTCACGGGCGAGGACTGCTTCTTCTTTTGTGTGGAATGAGCCTATATTAAATCTCACAGTATTTAAATGAATAAATGTCCTCCAATTATTATTTTTATTATTCCAATAAATTCCAACAAACCCAGATGTATTATTCTTTTTAATTCTTTGATTAACACCTTGTAGGGTCTTATTAGCCCACCTACAATTATCAGGTGAGTATCCTTTATCGTTATCAATTCTATCTAAACTCATACCTTCAATATTGGGATGTGTTGCTTCAGCCCATTCAATAAAATTTCTAACATCTAACCATTCTTCACAGACTGAGATGCCTCTCCCACCATAACTCATATAATCTTTATTATTAGGATTACTACACCTATACACCATCTTAGCCCAAGTATTATAAAATCTATGTTTAGCTAGGTTATGTTTAATACTTTTTTCCCTAGGTCTATATTGTTGGCAACCACAGCTAGGGGCTACTTTACTATATTTAATGTTATAACTATTTGCTTCAAACTCTTTACCACAATAAGCACATTCATATAAACCATATCTGTATTTCTGCCTACTATTTTCTGCAGGATACTTCATATAAAGCTCCCCTACCAACTTAGGTGTCATATCTTTTTCTATTTTAATTTCATCATTCATTTGAAATTTCCTTTAATATAACGTAATGTTTGTCTTATAATTTCATCCTTATTATCTTTACCTTCTCTACATTCCCAGTGGGCGTATACGTCTAGTTTCATAGTAGAATGTTCAAATACTAAATAATCTGAAGTTAGTTTATTACAATATATACATTTCTTTTTTGATGTACCATACCCATTCCAAGTTTTTATGCTAATCATTTTCAATCCTTTTATTTAATCTTATTTAAACTTTTTGAGAAGGTTTTTCCCTTCTCAAATCTTAACCTAATAACTCACTCTCTAGAAATGCTAAATAATCCTCTTGCAAATTATCAAAGTAATCTTTATCAATCTCTATGTGGAAACTCATTGCCCCAATAGTTCCTTGCAATGTATCTATAACTAGATTAACTATTTTAAGATGTCCTTCTTTAGCCAATAATTCTTCTTCTTGTAAAAGCCACTGGTCATCAGCTAATTTAAGACTATCAATAATCTTTTCTTTACTTGATTTATCTTGTGCATTTGCTAACTTGTAACTTGCATATTGCACTAGCTCTTTTTGTTTTAGTTCTAGCTTTAACTCTTTATAACTTCTCTCTAACTCAATTTTTAATTTTAATACTCTAATGTCTAACATCTTATTTTCCTTCTCCACTTAAATTTGTAATATCTAATAAGCCATCTTCTTCAACTTCTTGCCAAGTGTTATATCCAACCATTTTCCAATCTCTTGTTTCTAATTCAGCTATAGCTTCTTCCATAGTTTCATAAACGCTATCATAATCATTAATAGCTCCTGAAAATCCCATATCCCATTCACACCAAACTTTTATCATCTTATCTTCCTTGTTTTAATTTATTGTATGTATTATAGTAGTAACTAACTTAATTACACCTTAACTAGATTCTTATTTACCATCTTCATAATAAATCTCTAAATCAACTTCTTCACTATAATATCCATTACTAGCACTATACCATCTTAAATCTAAATATCCTTTTGAAGTTTTGATTGTGTAAAATGTCCAAGTCCAACTCTCTTCGTATTCATATTTAGCTTCCAACTCTACATTTGATTTCTTCTCAACTAATTCATAAAATACAGCACCTTCTAACTCTGTGTTTCCACAAATATCATCTAAATCAACATTCTCGCAACAGTCTTGTTGGTGGTACATTTTAATATATTCATTCTCACTAAAGTAAATACAAATTTTAGTTTCACCTAATTCTAAGCCTTCTACTTTTGTTATAGTTCTTCCTGAGAATACTTGATTAACCAACTCTGGATTTGTGTTCCAGCTTCCTTTTTTTATTAACATCACAACACCTCTTTCACAATAACTTCAGCCTCAAACTCAGCCACAACTTCAAGCACACTAACCTTAGCCAATTCTTTTCTACATAACCTTTGAGCTTCCTGCTTAGCTTGTTCAAGAGTTTTGTGAATATGTTTTGGTAGAGCTTTGCCAGAAACGTAGCATAGATACTGTTTTGGTTTTTCAAGTGGTTTTGTTTCAACTACTTCTTCAGGTTGTGCTTCAAGATGTTTAATAAACTCTTTGCCTTGTTTTGCTTTATAATCTTGTACAATAGATTCTATTTTATCTTGGATTTCTAACATAAACAATTCATAATTTATAATATTCCAATAGTAGTATCCCTCTTTTGTTTTATACCAATCAAATAAATCACTGAAGATACCTTCTTCATATGTTTCCCAATCAATCTCCAACACCCTCTCATATAAACCTTCAGCCATTAAATATTCTTTAACATCTGTGTAACTTTTTACTTCATTCTTTTCCATTGTTTCTTCCTTGTTTTAATTTGTTTCTTGAATTTTATTATATTTAATCTTAATTAAACCTTTACTCAATGTTCTATCAACACATTCTTGCAAAATTCCTCTATCTTGTTTAAGCAAATCGTTTGCATCTCCTTTATTTTCAAAGTTGTAAGGGAATTGAAAGAAGGTTACATTAAAGTTATGCTTTAGTAGGTGGTAGCATTCTTTGTTAAAAGTACGACCCGCCTCATCATTATCTGCGGCTAAAATTATGTTCTTAATTCCTTTTAAGTGTAGTGTTTTAATTTTATCTTTTATACTTGCTACACCAAAATTGAAAATTGATTGGTAGCCTAGTTCCCAGAGAGATAGTGCTGAAAATGTTCCTTCACATAGGAATAAGGTATCACTTTCGCCTAATAAATGTTCAAACCCAAACAGATTCGTAGTGTCAACACCTTTATTCCGAAGCACTTTGGGTTGAATATTTTTGTTTGTACTCACTGCCTCAAATAATATTAGTTGATTGTTAACATTATATATAGGAAATATAATCCTTTTTTGGTAAAAAGTCCCACTAAAGGTTGAGTAAGCCCCAACTCTTTTATATGTTTCTGGGGATATTCCCCTATAAATTTTATTAAAATCCTTATCTTTTATTGGTAAGAACACTGGAGCAATTTGCTTTTCTAATTTGGACTCAGCTTGTTTTAAAATATTTTTAATCTGTTGATGGAAAAACTGCTTTTCATCATAACCTACTTCTAAGAAATCATAAAATTTAGTTCCAGCCAAAGTGTGTCCACAACTCTTACAATGGCTAAATACCTCAGCTTCTTTAAATATAGTGAAAGCTGAAGGGGAAGAGTCATTATGTAAAGGATTTATACAACAATGGCTAACTTTACCCCCTCTATCAATATATATTAATTCAGAAGCTTCTAAATAAGCAATAAACTTTTCTTTTATATCTTGCATTATTTATCCTCTCTTTTATAATCTGTTGAAAGCTTATGAGGTAGGTTGTTTTCTATTATATAATTATCACGGGCTTGGACTGCTTCTTTGATTGTATGGAATGAGCCTATATACTTATATATATTGTTTAATTTTAAAGAAGCTTCCCATTTACCTTTACTCTTATTAAAACCCACCCCAACATATCCAGATTTATTATCTTTCCTAATTCTTTGGTTTATACATTGAGTGGTCTTATCTGACCAAGTACAGTTTTCAGGACTATATCCTTTATCATTGTCAATCCTATCTAAGCTTACCCCTTCTATGTTAGGGTATGTTTTTTCAGCCCAAGTTATAAAATTTCTAACATCTAACCATTCTTCACAAACTGAAATCCCACGACCACCATAATCTTTGTACGCTTTTATTTTTGGGTTAGTGCATCTATCAACCATTTGTCTCCAAGTCCCATAAAATCTATGTGAGGTTAATCCATATGCATCTCCCCTTAAACAACCACAACTTTTAATGTGCTCTCTTTTAATATGTGTAGTCCGAGCTTCAAACTCCTTATTACAATATTGGCACTCATATAAACCATACCTATGCTTTCTATTACTCTTCTCTGTTGCAAACCTCATACCTAGATCTTTAATCAACCTAGGAGTCATATCTCTCCCCACATTTTTTTCTAATTCTTCTTCCAAACTTTCCACCTCTCTTCTTTTATTTTAATTTATAAAAGACTATACCTAAACTTAGCTTAAAATAATCTTAACTGCGCCTACTATTTCTAAATTATCAAAGTCAACATTTCTATCTGGACTAAACTCCATATAATCAAATTCCTTTAAACATTGCTTATCTCTATCCCAATTTTGTGAAGTAAGTTTATTAAAAGTAAATTTGATGTAGCATTTTGACTTATTACAAATAGCTTCGTCCTTTCTTTTTAAACGCCCCAAACATTGCTCTAAATTATTTGAGTTCAATGTTAATGAAATATCAAAGATAGTAGATAGTCTATATATTGATACACCAGCGCTAATAGATGTACCTGACACAATAACTTGATACTTTCCAGCATCAAAAGTATTTATAATATCTGTTCCAACCTTTGATTTAGTATTTGAGTTTAAAACTCCCACAGATAATCCAAACAAAGATATAAGCTTAGCAACTTTTTCTTGGGCATTTTTATCCTCACAATACACAACACACTGTCTATCTAATTTCAAATAAGAGTAAGCCACTGCCTCTGCTACAAGTTTTAAGTATTCTTCTGTGTAGATTGCTTCTTTTTTCTTATGGTAAGCTCTGGTTGAAAAGTAATTTTCTATCATATAATGTTTAGGGGTAATATTAATATTTGCTACTTGAATTTTATAATCAATTTCTTCATCAACTGTGATAATATTTGGACTTAGTAAAGCTAGGTGTATATTATCAAAATTAAGATTAGTTGGGGTAGCACTTAAATAAACTTTATATTTAGAATTAATTGCTTGAATATTGTTTCTAGTCTTTTCACCATATAGTAAAAGGTGTAACTCATCAAAGACTACAAGTGCAATATTATCCTTTAAGGCTTCTAAAATTTCAGGATTCTGTAATGCTGCTGCTGAACAGTACATAATATTTGTAAATTTTTTATCTTGAAGCCACTCTGTATTAACTTTTGTCACATATTTATCTTCTATACCAAATTTCTCAATATCTTTTAATAAGTTATCCATTAATGAAACTCTAGGCACAACAAATAACATAGAAACTTGTAGTATTTCAGCTAGTTTAAGCGATAATACAGTCTTCCCAGCAGAGGTACGTGCAGTAACTAATCCATTATAATCACAAGCCTCAAGCTGTTTAACCATATTTATTTGATTACCTCTAAGAGTAATATTAGTCTTAAAACCTTCCAACTTTTTATCACATCTTAAATCCCTAACCTCATTAACTTCACAACCAATCTTCGTAATACAATCCTTAAAATAACTTTCATTTGAAGGAAATTTCAAACACTTCTCACCTCCAAAATCAACCAACGACATTAAATTAATAGTCTGTGGCTTTTCACTAAAACTCTTTTTTTCAGTAAAAAAGTAAAACTTGCATAATTTCATTCGTAAATCTCTGTCTAAATCCTTGAATTTAACAAATATTCCTGTATCTATTGTGTAATTTATTATTGTTTTCATTTTATAATCCTGTATTCAAAATGCTTAATTTATGTGGTAGATTGTTTTCTATTATGTAATTGTCACGGGCTTGTATTGCCTCTTCTTTTGTTTTAAATGAGCCTATCTGTTTTAATATTTTATTTATTCTAATATTAGCTCCCCATGTATTATATTTCTTATAATAATAAATTCCCACATATCCAGATTTATTATTCTTCATTTTTCTTTGATTTGTAGCTTGAGTTGTTGCATCAGCCCATCTACAATTTTCGGGACTATACCCTTTATCATTGTCAATTCTATCTAAGGTTACACCTTTTACATTAGGGTGTGTTGATTCACACCATGTTATAAAGTTTCTGGGGTCAAGCCATTCACTGCACACTCTAATACCACGACCTCCATAATTTGTATAACTAATATTTTTAGGGTTATTACACCTCTCTAACATAGAATACCATCTATTAAAAAATTTATTCTGACTCAACCCATGTGTTCTGCTTTGTGTATTATGTAAATATAACATTTCAGCCCTCTGACAACCACAACTTATTGTATTCCTAGATTTAATACTTTGTAATTGTGCTTCAAATTCTTTTCCACAATATTGACATTTAAAGACCCCGTATCTATATCTTTGGGGACTTGTGTCCGTAGCCTTCCTTAAATAAGTTTCCCCCATTAATGTAGGTGTCATATCTTTTTTCATTATTGTTTTCATATTATATTCCTTTTATTTAGTTTTTGTATTTATCTTATTTAATTTCTTGGTTAAAATCTTGGTGAGGCTATTTTGCCCCACCTTTCAATTCTTTCTCTTTCTGCAATATTGTTTCAACAACACCGCCAACCTTTTTATCCTTAATAACCCCTTTATATTCCCTTAGAGCCCTCTTCTTATTTCCATAATTTTGCTCTAAATAGTAATTAAGCACATATTCGCAACTTTTTAGGCTATTAATTTTAATACCATTTTCTCTCAATTCATCTGCCCAATAATTCTTATCAATTCCGCAAATTCCAGTCACACTCTTTTTAGAATGTTTTGCATCATATCTTAGACTAGATTCCGAGAAGGCTAACAAAATTATTAATTCTTGATTAGAAGCTATTTCAGGGTAATTCCTTGATTACTTTTTGAATAGTTGTTTCTGCTTTCTCAAACCTATCAAGTTCTTTATTCAAACTCCCTAAATTCTCGTGAGCAATTTCTAGCCTACCCTCAACCAATTTTTTCTCTTCATATAATTCAACAGCAACTTTTTGAGCCTTCATTGTTTCAACTTTTTGCTTCTCTAATTGATAATGATTACTTAATAAATATCCAAATGTAAATATTAAAATATATACTAGTGAGATAATCACTAAGTCTTGGCTAAATTCATCGGCTTTAGTTTTCATAATCCCATCCTTTCACCTTTATACTCATCATATTTTTGGTCTTCATAATCCCCAATACTTGACTTAAATTTATAAGACATAAATTCAAAAAAATCCTCATCAGTATTTACATAATTTCCTTCTTCAACTTCTAGTAAAAATCCCTCTTCAAAACCTTCACTATACCTATCAAAATACTCATTAAAACTTATGTATCTCATCTTTTATCCTTTTATATTCCTGTATTCAAAATGCTTAATTTATGTGGTAGGTTATTTTCAATAATATAAATATCTCGGGCTTGTACTGCTTCTTCTTTTGTGAGAAATGAGCCTATATGCTTACGAGTGTTATTTGTAGATATATAAGCAGTCCATACCTCATCCATACCATGATAATGTACCCCAACATACCCAGACTTATTATTTTTCATAATTCTTTGATTAATTGCTTGAGTTACCTTATCTGCCCACCTACAATTTTCAGGGGAATACCCTAAATCATTATCAATTCTATCTAAACTTACTCCAGATATATTTGGGTGTGTTTGCTCAGCCCAAACTACAAAATTTTTAATATCTAACCACTCTTCACAAACTGTGATTCCTCTTGCACCATAATTTTTATAATCTGCATTCTTAAGATTATTACACCTGTATGTCATAAGCTTCCAAGTCATATAAAATTTATGTGAGGTTAACCCATGTGTTATACCTTTTCTTTGGCACCCACAACTTTTAGTCTGACCATGTTTTATATTACTACTTTGGGCTTCAAACTCTTTACCACAATATTGACACTCATATAAACCAAATCTCGCTTTTTTAGTACTTTTCTCTGTAGGATACCTCATGCCTAAATCTTCAATAAATTTAGGCTTCATATCCTTTTCCAATTCTTCTTCCAAATTTTCTCCTTATCTATAATTTTGAAACTATATTAACATATTATAGCTTAAAGTATTATTAACTGGAAAGTAATTTATAAAAGAATCGTAGCAGGTTGGAAATAGAAGTATTATTATAATTTATTCTAAACTGTCCCATAGCAGAATCTTATTGCAATTTTGCTGGATAATATTTAAAGTGTTTAAACCTTGAAGCTTAATATCCCCGTCTTTGATATAGGCTTCATTCGCTAAAAACATATTCATTAAGTTTTTAACTCCTGATTCACCAAAAATTTCAACCTTCAAAACTTCTGAAATTCTTTCAGCGGTAAATCTATTTAATTCCATTATAAAATCTCTCTATACTGAAAAAATAACTTTTTACCACAATCATCTATTAATAACACCTTTGAAGTATCTTCAACCTCAAAACTTAAGTAAGGGCTGATAATAAGGCTATTCCTATCTTCAAAGTGAATTATTGGAAAGAAACTTTGGTAACCACTTTGTACTCTTTCTAGTTTAAGAACCATATTAATAACTTTATTCTTTAGTTGTTTGCTTAGGTTTTGCATTACTTTTTAACCTCGTCTTTTTGCTGAGAACTTTTAAACTCCGACCACTTTAATATTAAACTTTGGTGCTCGAACTCTGTACTCTCCCAAATATGCATATTACCAAAAGTATCATATATTAAAGTACATTTACTAGGTTTTGCTATTTGTATAATATAATTCATATCTATTGCACCATGCTCATTTTCGCCATATCTTAAAATCATCTTAGTTTTCCTTATATTTATTTACATCATTTTTAGTCATGATAATTCCATTAAAAATTATATTAACACCTTCATCTGTATTTTGAGTTAGATTCCAAAGATACTCTGCAATAAGTTTACCTTCCCCTTTATTTACTTGGATTCCAAAATGTAATGGGGGAGTGATTATCTCAATAGAATTGATTTTAATCTCAGGGCTTGGATAATGTCCAAACTGTATTGGAATGTTATTTATTAATATTTGTATCATTTTTTACTCATCTCAGGTAATTCACCAATAAATGGTTGACATCTATTTGGAATCAACGATATTCCATTGTATTTCATTACAACAAACATATCTTCATCTACTCCAGTATCTGGAATAACCCAATCACCTACTTTAGGAGTCCATAACATTAAGGAATTGAACCACTCCTCATTTCTAGCTGTAACACCTCTAAAGTGGCTATTTGTAAGCTTAAATGGTTTATATTCACAAAAATTATAATTAGTAACCAAATCCCCAACTTTATATTCACTTCTACTTTTCATTTCAACTCCTCATTATTATATAAATCAAACCAAGTAGAATCTGCAATATATTTTTGCTTAAACTTTTTAATTCTTCTCAGTTGTTTCTTATTGTTATTAATTCTAAGCAAGATAAATAATTTATCCCCAAATTTAAAACTGGCTCGGTATTTTGACTTAGTACCTTTTCGGTTAAACTTGTTTGTGTTTTTTCTAATCATTTTGTTTCCTTATATTACTTTATACATAAATAACTCATATATTATTGCTTCAACAGTCCTTCCTACATCTAATTCTTTTATTAATGTTTGTAGCTTACCTAGTCTTTTAGTATCTAAATCCTCTGAAGCTTGATGATACTCAAACTCAGCCTTTATTTCTTTTGTTAAATACTTTTTATATAATTTATCAATATGTAATTTTAATTTCACTTTAGGATTAAATCCATACTTCCCTATATAGTGTTGTAGCATTTCATCCGCTTCAAACCCATCATAAGGGTCACATTCTTCCACAGCCTCTTTAAGGTATTTTAACACACATAAATCTTCAACAGCTTTCATCCTACATTCCTTTTATTTAATCTTATTCATATCACTCATATTTGACCTACAAGCCATTTTAACCTCATACCCTAGTCTTACTATTCCCTAAAGTATTTCTTGGCTTGTAGGCTCTCCTAGATAGCTTAAAACAGCTATTCTATATTTACCCCAAATCTTTCTGTTACATAGTTTCTAAGGAAATCCTCATCAAGATAATCCAACACTTTTTGGAGGTCACAGTTTCGTGCAATTTCTTCAGGCTCAAAATTAAACATAAAACTTAAATCTATATTTTCTAACTCAACTACTACTTCTTGATAACTATTTGTTGTTACCTCAGTGATTCTATCTGAAGCTATTCTTGTATATTTTGCCATTTGTTTTCCTTTTCATTTTTAGTTAGTCCACTTAATTTGTGTGGGAGTTCATTCGCAATTATGTAATTATCTCTAGCTTGTACAGCTTCTTCTATTGTTTTGAAAGAGCCTATATTAATTTTCTTATTTTTAATACCTATAGTTGCTCCCCATCTTTTATTTGATTTATAATAAAAAATTCCCACAAACCCTGAAGTATTATTTTTTTGCATCCTTTTATTAATATTCTGAGTTGTTTTATCTGCCCACCTACAATTATCTGGACTATACCCTTTATCATTATCAATTCTATCTAAAGTCATACCTTCAATATATGTATGTTCACACCAAGTCACAAAATTTATAACATCCATCCAATCTTCACAAACTGTAATACCACGCCCACCATAGTCTTTGTATTTTTTTATTCTTTATATTAGTACATCTATGTACCATCCCTGCCCACGTCTTATAAAATTTATTCTGACCCATTCCATGTGTGCTTTGGGCTTCTCGAGTGTTACACCCACAACTTTTAGTACACCCCCTTCTAACATGTTTAGTCTGAGTTTCAAACTCTTTCTTACAATATTGACACTCAAACAACCCATAAGTAGCTTTTCGCTTACTCGTCTCTGTTGGGTATTTTCTCCAAGTTTCTCCAATTAACTTAGGTATCATATCTTTTTCTATATCTTCCAAATTTTCTCCCTTACTCCTAATTTAAGTTTTATAATAACATAGTATAGCTTAAAGTATTATTAATTAGAAAGTAATTTTTCTAAGATTCCTAGCAGGTTGGAAATAGAAGTAGTGTTATCTCATTTATTTGACCATGTATCAGCATCAAAATCTCTACAACCCCTACTACATCGTGGCTAGAGCCTTGCACAACTTTTGCAAAAATCCAGCAACAATCTCAACACTTTTTGTAACTCAATACCCTTTAAGTGTTATACAATTTTCTAACATATTTCTTAATGAACACTTTGTCCAAACCTACTTTACCTTCTAACCCCCAAGTGGTTACTTCAGCTTTAAAATCAATACATTTGCCAGAATATCTATCATAACACTCTTTATTTTTTATAAAAAGATGGTCAATATAAATTCTTTCACCTTTTAAAAAGGCTGTTACATCAATCATTAGTCGTAATCCTTCTGGATGTTGGCTAACCTTCCTACCTCGAGTCATCATGCCCCTAAATGAAACAACTCCTGTCCCAACAAGCTCTTTTAATTTAGCCCTTTGAATTTCTTTTGATTCATATTTTCTCAAATCTTTTCCTTTTGTTTAATTTTTATTTCAAATCTCGCCCCAACTTTTTAACCAAACCTTCATTATAGAATTTAATCTAAATCATAATAGCTGTTTTAAGAGTCATAGAGATATGTAGAAGGCTTAAACTATTATTGGGAATAGTTTGGCTAGGGTGTTATGTTAAAATGCCTTGTAGGCTCTGTGAGAGTTAATATTCTAAAACATAGATTTTATCAACCCTAAAACAAGTTAATCCATTTTCTTTACACTCTAGGGCAGCATCAAGTTCTGTTCTAAATTCTTGTGCTAAACGTACTCTATGTGCATATACGTTATCTTCATAGAGGTTTAAGTATCTAATATACATATTTTCAAGTAAATCAAACACCACATAAACTTCTTTATAAACATTCTCTTCATTTTCCATCATAATTCCTTTGTATAATTTTTATATTAATTTCTTTTCTAAGATTCCTATTGTGCCTTGTAGGCTCTTATTTAATTGACCCCACAAACTCTATCAAGAACATCTAGTGGGAGAAAGTATTCAATATTATTGTAAACTTCAACCCAATCTTCTATATTAGTAATTCCATATAGATTTTCATCTTCCAATATTATAGTTAGCTGTTCTAATGTTTTATTATTTTTATCTAATATATAATTTAAGTCAGGTATAGTAAGTAGCTGTCTCATCATAATTCCTTTGTATAATTTTTATATTAATTTCTTTTAAAAGATTCTTAGCAGGAATGGGAATAGGAGTAGTGTTATCCACTTATTTGCTGTTTTCATTTCACCAAAATCGCTACAGCCCCTACTACATCGAGCCTAGAGCCTTGCACAACTTTTGCATTTTTATGTTGCAAATTTCAACAAAAATCGTGACATTTATTTGCAACATACCTCGTTAAGTGGTATACAAAATACCTATTTAATTCCATATTCTTTATCAATTTTTCTGAGAGAATCTAATATTTCTTTTGCTACCTTATATCTCTTATCTTTTTCATCACAATTTATTAACATTTGTTTAGTATAATATTCTGTGTCATTCATATACATTTGAGCTTCAGCCATAAGGTCTAATTTAATTGCTTTCTGTGCTTTCTCATTACTCTCTAACCACAGTTTTGTATGATATGTACACATAAAATCATCTGCGGAATATACTACCCCCAAACTTAAACATAATCCTAATATTAACTTTTTCATTTTCAATCCTTTTATTTAATATATCTGCTAAAATTTTAGCAACAGTTTCATAATACACACATAAAGCTATCTAGGAAGCTCTACAAGGCAAAGTTATCCTAAAGGAATAGTAAGACTAGGGTCTATACTTAAAATGCCTTGTAGAGGCTGTGAGAGCTATTCGGTAAATTTAACTAATTTATTTTTTGACACAACAATCTTCTCATATTTCTTACCACTTCTTCTACCAATAATTTCTTCAACAAAAGTTGTGCAACTTTTTCTAATTAAGTCCTCAGCCATTTCTTTAGTCAATAATGTATGCTCTTTTAATTTGTGAGATTTTAAATACCAATTTCCTTCATAATCTTTTCTGTCTGAAAATTCAAGGAAAAACCTAATAGAATAATCTTCACAAAAATCTAAGGTAAATTTATAGTAGTGAGTTCTTCCGTGAGGTTTTGCTAATTGTTTTAATGTAGTATTGTTATAATTTTGTATTTGTTCCTGTGTGGGTTCTAGCATTTGTTGTGTTGTATTCTCAACTAAAGCTTCATCAACTTTTGACATCAACTGCACCAAACCATCTGCTTGAGATTTTACTTCATAATCTTCTACCTTAATTTCTTGCATAGGAATTGGCTTGAATCCCTCAACAGGTTTCCAGCTATTAAAATTGCTATCGCATATCATAATTTCTCCTAAATTTTCCATTTTATTTTCCTTTAATTTAATTTTTGCAGTTTTATATACTCAGATTTTACATTATTTCTAACTCTTTGTAACTCAGCAGTATATTTTTGTGGGCAATTTTGCATTGCAACTTTACTATTTTCTAAGAAATAAGGTACTAACACATCCAATATTTCCAAATCTTCCTCTTTATAAGCTTGAGCAATATTAAATAAATCAACTTCTGCCTGTTCCATTTTGGCTAAACATAGCTTAGATGGTTGCTCTAAGGTGTTGTTTATAGTTATATTTGAAGCTTGTGCTAAAGTTATTGTGGCAAATATTGCCAAAATTGTGGTAAATTTCTTCATTTAGTTTCCTTTAAAATCTAAAACTGGCAATATCACCAGCATAATTACTTGCCAAAAGTCCATCAAAATTATCATAACCTAACTTATTTTGAGGCATTACCAACTCTTTTTGTTCTAAGAACGCTTTGTCACTTTTTGACTTTGAAACTTTTGGGGCATTTTCAACTAATTGTTTTAATTCATCTAGTGATGGATATTTGTGTGGCGTTTTCATTTATTTTCCCCCAATACAATTTATTATTTTTATCTCATCCAAACTTACATCATACAGAAAATCTTCAATCATTTCATCAACTGAATCAGGGAAACAATGATAATTTCTTTTCATAGAATGTTCAGAAAATCCTCTTTCAACCCTTTCAATTTGAAGTTGCTGTGAGGCTTCTGTGTTGGGTATAGCTCGGGAAAATTCACTAATTTTGCTAAATATAGTAGGTACAGAATCGTTTAAATCAAAACTTATTTGAATTTCTCCTAAGTTTGAAGTGGCTAAATACCTACAATTATCTTTTAAATCAGGATAATTTAAAGAAGTTGCCAACTTTTTAATGGCTATTTGTGCTTCTGGTTTTGTCAATTTTTTCATAATTTTTCCTTTTTATTAATTGTATTTAACATCAGATTGGTCTAAACTTTCAAGACTTTTTCTTAAAATTTGAGTATGGAGAGTGGGGAAATGATGCTTTTGAGTTTCACTAAGTTGGAAATGTGTTTTAATAAAAATGTGGTTTATAATGCCATCTACATCTAAATCAAACTCAAAAGCATCATTACTCCATTCCCCATACTCAAATTCTTCAGCAAATTTCATAATAATAGAATCTCCAAAAGTTTCTCTTTTAACTTCATACTCAAAATTTATATCAATTGTCCCATAAATTTCTGAATCCCACAAATAATGGTCAATCTGTTTTTGTAAATCTTTAGTTAAAACTTCTGCATCATCAGCCAAGCCCCAAACTTCTCTAAGTGAATGTGGAACAAGTATTTCACAAGCATCCCCTTGAGAATATCCTCTTGAAATATATCTATCAAATTTTGGTGTAACTTCAATTCCAAAATCAGTCAAATTTCTAGCAAAATCTCTCATAGTTTCTATTGAATATTCATTAAATATATGACAAGCAACATTCTCAAAACTTGTGAAATCTTCATAACTAGGGGTATAATAACCATCTTTCAAGAATTGTATCAACTTTCTTTTCTTATTATTTTGTGGAAGTATCTCAAATAAATCTTCCAAACTTTCAGGCATTGCAACATTTCCCCAATCAACATAGATGTAAGTATCTTTTCTAAGATGTTTGATGTTTTCTTGACAACAATAATTATCTTGTGAATAACTAAAGTCAGTTGTGATTTGTAAATTTTTCATAGGTGTTTCCTTTTATTTTTAATTTAATCTTTATATCTTAGTGAATTTACTTTCTCAAAGAAAGCATCCACTTTTTCTTGAAATCTAGTATCAACCTCATATTCAATATCTTTATATTTATTTTCAAAATATTTTTCCATATCTAAATAAATATTATTAAAAACTTCTTTAAGTTCAATTCTATCAAAACTTATATTATTAATTTCTAATGCTAAATTAAAAATTCCATCATCTTTATAATTAGTATTTTCAATTAGCTCTTGAAATTTTTCAGAAGGCTCTGAGTTATATATCACTTTTTTAATAATATAATCCACAACTTCTGATGAGTTTGTAATTTCTAATCCACCTATTTTTTCCATAATTTTTCCTTTTATTTTAGTTTTGAGTCAAAAACTCAATCAAGTGTTCAAAATATTTTCCAATTTTGAACACTCTCAGAATTTTTAGAATTTAATTAATAGTAGATAAATCTAATTTATAAACATTTGAATCTTTACCTGAATATATTTGCTCTAAACTTACCCCAATACTTTTTAAAGATTCTTGTAATGAACTTACACCAACACCACCTTGACTTAATAATCCATTTCTATTTCCATAAACTTCTGGATTATAGGCTTGAACCTCAATTAAATCATTTATCATATCTGCAATAACTGAACTTTCTTTACAATAACCATAACCACCAGCATTATATTTTGTTTTTCTACCATTTATATAAATTCTTGCAACACCTTTATTTGAATAAACTACCTCAAATTTTATAATATCCCAACCACCATATTCTGCTCTAGCTTCTTTTAAATCAAATGTTTTCATAACTTTTCCTTTTATTTTAATTATTTTTATAAATCATTGAGAATAAATCTCACCAAAAATTCCCTGAAAATCTTAATAAAGTCTTAATTGTATATTAATTCTTATTACTTTCTGTTTCCTTTATACTATGTAAAGTACACCCAAAAGTTTTAGGAAATTCTATACCAAAGCCAGTTATATAGAAATCTGAATTATCCAAACATTCATAATTAGGATATAGTTGCTTCCTTAGTTCCTTACACTCATTCCCTTTTTCTAAATATATACAACTATCACAATACATTTTTATCTCCTTTAACTATTCTTAATCTAGATTTATTTAGAGTTTTATTCTTAAAATCTGCTTTAAATAAACTGCCTTTATATGTATTTTCTACTAATATAAGTTTTTGTTTAGAATTTTCTTCAAGATTTTTAATATCGTTTGCATCAAATTTTAACATTTAATTTCCTCTTTTATATATTCCATTAAATAAGCATCAGTCCTACAATCAGGACAACCTAAAAATATTTCACCATCTTCTTCAAAATGTTCCAATTCAGCATCAGATTCAAAATATCTCATACAATTATTACATTGACAACTTTCTATAATTTCTTCCATTGTGTTTTCCTTTATATTCCAAATTTTCTACATAAATCTTCAACATTATAAAATAATATCATTTCCCCCTCAATATTATCTGGCAAATTTTCACCAAATGCTTCATAAAGTGAATCATCTGTAAAATATTTAACATCATAACCATAATTTGAAACAATCAACATTAAATATTCTTTTTCAAATTGGAATCTTTTTAAAGTTCTTAATTTTGGTGATGGCTTCCATTTTATAAATAAGTTACCTTTTATAGCTTCAATAGGTGCAAAATAATCTTCAATAATTTTTTTCTTTATCTACAAACATTTTAATTTCCTTTTCCTGCTTCAATTTCTTTAAAAGCTTTAATATTTTCTTGCAAATTTAATGGTGTAGTTCCCAGAATTTGCATAGAGCCAATAATTTTAACATAAAACTTACTTGATTTTAGTTTTAGAATGTGCATAATGTTTCCTTTTATTTAATTTGTTTGAGTAAAAACTCAATATATTTCAATAATTTTATGCCAAAATTTTATAGTATTGCTTAATTTGGGGTTTATGTGAAATGTATTCAATTTTTATGTAGTAGAAAAGCCTTATAAACATTGATTTTATAAGGCTTTATTTGTGTAAATTTTAATGTAGGTTTTAATTTTATAGCCATTTCTGGAATTTTGCTAGATATATTTACAAACTAGCCTTTGAAATTTTTATTTTATCATTAATTTAAGTTTCTCAAAATTTCACAAAATGCTTAATTAATGTTTAGATATTTTTATACACATAATCTAAAAGTTTTACCTCTTATTTTTACCCGCCTAAATCGGTTATTAAAAGTGTCTAAATTACAATTTTAATGTATAAATAAGTTTGCTCAAATTTTAGGGAAAATCGGTAATTAAAGGGTGATTTTAAGAATTGTTTTTAAGACAATAGCTAGTCCTCTACTATTAGAAACCTTTTAAAATTTAGAGGGAAAATTTATTTATAAATTGAATTTTTGAACCTGATACAGTTGAACCTTATACAGTTGAACCTGATACAGTTGAACCTTATACAGTTGAACCTGATACAGTTGAAAAATTCTTATAATTTAAGTTGTTAACATTTATATTTTTAATCCTTCAAAACTTAATAATCAAAACTTATTTTAAATTCTACATTTAGAATTTTAATCATAAATTTAGCTAGATAATTAAGCTTAAAATTTTAATAATATAAAGTAATTTTAATATCACGTTACACTCATAAGATAGATTATAGATATATAGATATCCAAAAATTAATCAGCCTATTTTACAAGTTTTATTTCTAAAGGTATAATAACGATTTACCTGTTTTTGTTTTATAATAATTGTCTTTGTAGAATATATCAGAAGAGATACACTCTATCAAAACAATTTGAAGATATAAGGCATAAAATACAGCCTTATATCTCTTTATAATTATGCTACTTTTTTTGCCTCATTTTCTAAATACTCATTTATAATAGCTACTTTTTTAGCATCATTTTGATTTTTATCATAAACTTTTTTAGCCTGTTTAATATCTGCCATTAAGTCAATTAATGTAGCATCATTTTTAGCCTTTGCAATTCTATTTTTAGTAATTTTAGCGTATTCCGCTACGCCATTTATACATAATTCATAAGAAGATATGATAGTTTTAATTTGAGAAATAGATGCAAACTCAAGATTTAAAGATAGATTATATGATAAATAATCCATCGAAATATTTAAAGATGATTTTAAATCTGATGCCATTTTTTTAGTATTTAATTTAATTCTCAACAAGTTAATAATACCTTTTTTTGTGAATTCTATATGTTTATAATCCTTATTTTCATCAATAGATTTTTTTAAATTAAGTAACTCATTATTGATATTCATAAATATATATTTTGAGTTATTTAACTGTTTTTTTCTTAAGATTTTCATCTCCTCAGATATAGCTAAATTATCTTCAATTAATGCTAAAGTCTCTTTAGATAGATTAAAATCTAACTCATTAATTTCCGCCAAATACTCATTTTTTTGAGTTACTTCAATTTCCTTTTTTGTAGGGGTTTTTTCAATTAATTTTGTTAGTTTTTTCAATTCTAATTTTTCGTTATTTAGCTCGATTTGTTCACTTGATATAGTTGTTTTTTTATTTGTTGCGTTCATGGTTTTATCTCTCTTTTATTTTAATTTAGATACTTTAAAAATATCTTTATAAAGTTCACCATTAAAAATGAACTCTAAAAAATATTTATGTTATAATACAACTCTTTTGAATTGAACATCATAGTTATTTGATTCTAAACATTTTATAATAGATTCTAGTTCTATTTTATTACAGTTGCTTATATCTATTCTTGTTTTACCATTTACTATTAAATATTCCATTTTGTTTCCTTTTTTAGTTATATAGTTTTGAAGCTAAATTAGTATAGATATTAGATAATTTTACATTATGTTTACTAAATGTTTTTATATCTATAAAGTTATCTTTATTATATTGGATTAAATTTTGTACTTTTTCCATTTTAGTTAGAATGTTTCTTTTAATCATCTTCTTAGTTCCTTTTTTTATTGTCTCTTTTTGTATTCCGAATTATATAATTATTTTGGATAGATGTCAAGAGTTTTGTAAAAGAATTTATAAATTTGTAGTTAGGCTTGTAAAGAAGTTCGATTTTAAGGGGGTTTAGTGGGAATATTTATTTAGTGTTTTATTATAAATATTTGTTATTTAGATATATTTAGGAATAAGCTTTAAACACTGTTGGAGTTAGTCCTGTTGGAGTTAGTCCTGTTGGAGTTAGTCCTGTTGGAGTTAGTCCTGTTGGAGTTAGTCCTGTTGGAGTTAGTCCTGTTGGAGTTAGTCCTGTTGGAGTTAGTCCTGT
>JACCEC011521119.1_pt1 | contig 26282 bp, 25 predicted proteins | sample 7450121 | NCBI WGS metagenome assembly JACCEC01 (sample SAMN15323455, study PRJNA562643) | freshwater metagenome | isolation source: river surface water | place: USA:Blue River Watershed | collected 2017-08-18 | reverse complement strand
GCCTTCGACTCCCCCAAAACTTTACGCGCAAGTTCTACTGTCTCAGATACTGCTGCGTGAGTGGCTACTCGCATCTCAAAGAGTTGATGTGCGCCAAGACGGATTACGTCTACGATGCCGTTATCTACTTCGTTCCAAGGTCTATCTGAAATCTGCGCCGCTATGTAATCATGGCGACCTTGCATGCGCAGAGTCCCGTAGAGAAGCTCTGTCGCAAAGCCCTTATCTCGCTGCTCAAATTTAGAATCACTTAGCGCACTTGGAAGCAATAAATTTGAATATCCTCCGCGCTGGTTAACTTCTTGCAAGATATCGAAGACTAATAAGCGAATTGGGTCCGGTTTAGGCGACTTAAAGGTATTGCGGCGAGCCGGCGTCGCCTTATTGCTCATATAAATCGCTCGTGTTGCTCGATGCGGGCGCCGTTAATCCAAGAAAGAGCATCCATGCTCGCCTTACCTGCCGGCTTAACTCTCAAGATTTGTAAGGAGCCTTCAGAGGTAGAGATGAATAAATCTTTACCTTCCAAGAAGATTTCACCTGGCAGGTTTGCCTTTGTTTCACCTGCCTTGGCGGATTCAATTTTGATCGCTTCATCTCGGAAAGTTGTCCATGCTCCAGGTGCTGGATAGAAAGCGCGAATTTTTCGCTCGATTTTGAATGATGCATCTCGCCAATCGATACGGGCTTCATCCTTCGATAACTTGTCGGCGCGTGATGCACCATCTACAGATTGATTAACAGGCAGTTCGTTGGCTTCAATAGCGCTGATCGCATCCAATACGACTGGCGCTCCGACTACCGCAAGATTTTGTAGAAGTGAATCAGTAGTTGCTTGATGGGGCATTGCTATCTCTTTTTGGCGATAGATCGGTCCAGTATCCATTCCTTTATCGAGTTTGAAGACCGTAACCCCCGTGACCTCATCGCCGGCTTCAATAGCGCGTTGCACCGGAGCTGCACCCCGCCACTTTGGCAGAAGTGAGAAATGGAGATTTATAAATCCATGAGTGGGTAGATTGAGAATTTCCTCTTTAATGATCAGACCGAAACCAATAGTGATCACCAGATCTATATCCGCCACTGCTAGTTTGAGTTCTTCCTGGTCAATCGGTTTACTAACGGAGATTCCACGATCTTTTGCCCATATCGCAACTGGTGATTCCTTTAGCGAAAGCCCACGACCTGCTGGCCTGTCAGGCTGTGTGATCACTGAGACAAGATCGTGTTCGCTCTTTAAGAGAGCTTCAAGGGTGGGTAGAGCGACTTCTGGTGTTGCGGCAACTGCGATCTGCACTAAATGCTCTTCCCGAACATGTTGTGCGGTGAAGTTTTTATCACTGGACTATTTCCATTGTCTAAAGCGGTGCCGAACCATTCTGATTCGCGGATCTCTTTCATCGCCAATTTACGATCTTGAGCAGAAAGGCGATCGATAAAGACGATTCCATCTAAATGATCGGTCTCATGCTGCAGGGCGCGAGCCAATAACTCTGTTCCTTCAACGGTAATTGGCTCCCCATACATGTTAAATCCCTTAGCAACTGCGCGAAAAGCGCGCGGTGTCTCATAACTCAAAGCCGGGAAAGATAGGCAACCTTCTTCACCTTCTTGCAGTTCCGCACTCAAATCAAGCGTCGGATTAATCAGATGACCGATGGCTTCATCTACATCCCAAACAAATACTCGTAGTGGGACACCTATTTGTGGCGCTGCTAGACCTGCACCCGGTGCTTCCAGCATGGTGTCCGTTAAATCTTCAACCAGAGTTCGGAGTTCTTTATCAAAGTCGATAACCGCGGCTGCCGGAGTGGTCAGCACTGGATCGCCAAAGAGGCGGATCGGTTGAATGGACATGTGCGAAGTCTATCTCAGCGTAGTAGTGAAAGAACTTATTAGCGCCTAGCAAGCATTGTTAAGAGAGTGAATATGGGTCGATTCGCACTTGTATCGCCTCTTTCTTGGCGATCGCGCGATGTTTTACAAACTCACCTACAAATTGTGTGAGATCAGGGAAGTCGCTCTCTGACGAAGTCAGAATAATTCTCGCCTTATCTCCGCCGCGTATTGATGGCCCCAAAACCTTTGTTGATGCAGGAATACGCGCATCAAGCAGAGCTTTCTTAAATCCTTCCGCAACCGTGCTTGCTTCAGAGGTAACCAAATCCACAGTCAAAGATCGCGTAAATGGTGGAAGATCTAAAGATTCAAGATCAGCAAGTTCACGTTTATACATATGCGCTGGATTCCAACTAGCCAGAGCAGCGTTTATTGGGTGGCTACTATCGATCGCAACTAAAACTGGTGCTCCTGGTTTTACCTGCCCCGCCGCCTCAAAGAAAGCTTCGCGAGATCGTTCCTGACCTCGCAGGTCAGAGTAAGAAAAGAAAGATCCTCCCTCAAGAAGGACTGCCGCCGAATAACCACCTTCACATCTTGGCGCCATTCCCTGCGTTGCAATCACTAGCGAACTCTTACCGGTGACTTCTTTAACTGGTGTATCAGCATCCGAATTAATTACGGGGAATCCTGGAAAAGCTCTTCCGATTTCTTCGGCATGACGGATCGCTCCCCTGCCAAGCAAAACTAACCTGTCCTCGTTGCACCATTTACATTTCCATATCGAGAAAGTCATTGAACAATGAACGCACGCAGGCGGAGCGCTCTGGTTTGAGCGCGAGAGTTTTCCACCACAAGAACAGATCGCTAAATTGCGACACTTCTTGCACATCAAAGCGCTGGCATAACCCTTCTTTGGAACTAAGAAAAGTACTGACCCCGACTTTAAAGCACTTCGGATGGGAGTAAATATTCTTTCTGGTAGTAGCTCTGAACCGGTCTGCGGGAATGTAGATACCTGAAGCCGTGCCTTCTTGCTTAAGAAATTAATTGTGCCAGACTCGATCGAGCGTGCCATCTCCAGCGATGGTGAATAGCCAACAAAGTAAAGGCTTAACTTCTCTTCACTCTGACGCAGTAGCGCTATATCTCGCACATTCCAGCCTGGATGACGTGGTTCATAATGGCTCTGTGAATTTTCACGATAAACAATCAGCGTAGTTAAATCAGGCGGAGTCAAAAAGATCGCACTCCGGGTACCGATAATAATCTGGCCCGATTTGTTAATCGCAGTGAGGTAATTTGAATAGCGCTGAGAACGAGAAAGCGACGATGAGAGAATAAGAGCTCCTGGGATTTCCAGTTTGAGAAGTTCCAACTCACGATCTTCTGGAACGATAATTAGAACGGAACCCTTTGCTCGAGATTTCTGAGCGAATTCACTTAAGCGCATTAAGGGATCTTCATGAGGCGCCAAATGTAGATAGGTGACTTCCCCTTTTCCTTTGTTCGCCAACTCTTTCGCCGTTGAACTTCTCGTTTCGGCTGTGAAAGCTTTATCAACGCTAGCCACCCGCGCCGGTATGGCGCTTCTTATTACATCGAATGGATTGCAGATCCAACGCTTAGAGATTGCTGAAATCAGAGTTATCAAATTTGGGGTAGCAACTAACTCCTCTGAAATTACAGATGAGATGAACTTTAGATTGGTGATATCGCTCTTATCTGATCGCTCCAGAACTAACGCTTCAACATCTCGACCAGCAAATGGAACACCGACGCGGATTCCAGGCTTTACCGATTGCGAGAGCCGTTCGGGCACCAAGTAGTCGTAAGTGCCATCTAAATGGCTTACTGAAGTATCAACCCAAACTCGTACGTAGGGATCGCGCAGCGCTTGTGCGCTATCTACTCGCTTTGCTTCTTCTCGCTTTAAGCGAAGTGGACGCGCCGTAGCCACGGCGTTACTTCTCTTTAGTTAACAGCAGCGCGTAGCGCATCGACTCGCGAAGTTGATTCCCATGTGAAGTTAGGGAGTTCGCGACCAAAGTGGCCGTACGCAGCAGTTTGTGAATAGATTGGACGAAGCAGATTTAGATCGCGAATAATCGCAGCAGGACGCAGATCAAAGACCGTTGTTACAGCATCTTGAATCTTCTGAACAGGAACAGTTTCAGTTCCAAACGTTTCAACAAAGACGCCAACTGGTTGTGCTTTACCAATTGCATAGGCAACCTGTACTTCGCAGCGACGTGCCAGTCCTGCGGCAACGACGTTCTTTGCTACCCAACGCATTGCATATGCAGCAGAACGGTCAACCTTCGAAGGATCTTTACCTGAGAACGCACCTCCACCATGGCGAGCCATTCCACCATAAGTATCAACGATGATCTTACGCCCAGTTAGTCCTGCATCTCCCATTGGACCGCCGATTACGAAACGTCCGGTTGGGTTGATCAGCGTGCGCATATCTTTACGAGGTAGATCGATCTTGGAAAGTACTGGTTCAATAACGTGTTCAATAATTTCAGGGGTTAACTTCTTTGCAACATCTACCTCTTCAGCATGCTGACTTGAGATAACAACTGTGTCTAGGGCAACCGCTTTATCGCCATCGTATTCGATCGTTACTTGAGTCTTGCCATCAGGGCGCAGGTAGCCAAGTGCTCCTGATTTACGCACCTTAGATAGCTGCTGCGCAAGCTCGTGGGCCAACCAGATCGGAAGTGGCATCAACTCTTTAGTGTCATCGCACGCGTAACCAAACATCAAACCTTGATCTCCGGCACCTTGCAGATCCAGTGGATCAGCAGAAGACGCAACTCGATTTTCGTAAGCGTCATCTACTCCCTGGGCGATATCTTGCGATTGCTGACCAATGGAAATAGAGACACCACAACTGTTCCCATCAAAACCCTTAACTGAAGAGTCGTATCCAATGCCAATGACGGTGTCGCGAACGATGCCCATGACATCTGCATACCCATTGGTTGTTACCTCACCAGCAACGTGTACTTGACCGGTGGTGATAAGAGTTTCAACTGCAACGCGGCTTGAAGGATCTTGCGAGAGAAGCGAATCTAGGATCGCATCAGAGATTTGATCTGCAATCTTATCTGGATGGCCTTCAGTGACAGATTCGGAGGTAAATAGACGCTTTGACATGGGATTAACCTAACTGAATAAGGGCTTGGTCGAGGAGAAGTTCGCCCAGCGAGTCCTTGCTTGATGTTGGTACTTCTATTTGAGCGCCATTGCTCGTGATAACAATTCCTTGTGTTTCTTTAGCGCCAAATATGGCGCCCTCTGAAACATCGTTCAGATAGAGAATATTAGCGCCTTTGGCCACTAACTTTGCTTTAGCGATCTCAATATCCAGTGATGTCTCTGCTGCAAAGGCGACAACTATCTGTTTATCCCTAAGACGGGCTATAGATTTAAGTAGATCTGGATTCTCAGATAGTTCAATCTGTTGTAGATCGCCCTTCTTTATCTTGCCTTCTGAATACTGCGAAGGTCTAGCATCTGCAACCGCCGCGCTCATGACCAATACATCGGTCTTCGGAAACTCTTCTTCCAAATACTGGTGCATCTGAATAGCGGTTTCAACAGGTATAACTCGCACGCCTTGCAACGCTCGAGACTCTTCTTCGGTTAACTGTGAATTAGCCATAATCAAAGTTACTTCCGCACCGCGATTTAGCGCAGCGCTAGCAACTGCCGCGCCTTGTCGGCCACTGGAACGGTTTCCGATATAGCGAACCGGATCGATCGACTCACGAGTTCCACCAGCGGTAACCAGAACTTTGCGACCTAAGTAATCCTTCTTTGCGCCGATTGATTCTTCAAATTTTTCAATGATTGCTGCTGTTTCCGGAAATCTACCCGGACCGATGTCATCGCCAGTAAGTCGACCTACCTCAGGCTCCATAACTTTAAATCCGCGCGATCTAAGGGTTGCTACGTTCGCGACAGTGGCGGGATCTAGCCACATCTGCGGATGCATGGCGGGCACGACCAGAATTGGTACATCGATTGCGAGTATTAGATTTGTTAATAGATCATCCGCTCGACCAGCTGCGATGCGCGCGATGAGGTCAGCGGTAGCTGGAGCGATGATTGCGCAATCCGCATCTTTGGCAAGTGATATATGGCGAACTTCATCAACGCGTTCCCAAACCTGCGTAGTGACCGGTCTGCCAGAGAGCGCTTCCCAGGTAGCTGCACCAACGAAGTTAAGGCTTGATGGAGTTGGAACAACAGTTACGAGATAGCCGCGATCCTGCAGACGACGAAGTAGATCGCAAGATTTATAGGCAGCGATGCCTCCGCCAACTCCGAGAATTACTTCTCGAGCGCGCGCCATGACTTAAACCTAATTAAAGGTTAATTAAGCAGTTGGCTCGAGGTTTTCGATGGTCAAGAGACCTTCGTTGATTTCGCGGAGCGCGATTGAGAGAGGCTTCTCGTGAACGTGGGTCTCAACTAGCGGACCAACATATTCAAGCAAGCCTTCTCCGAGTTGTGAATAGTAAGCGTTGATCTGACGTGCACGCTTTGCCGCATATAGAACGAGGCTGTACTTAGAACCGCTCTTCTCGAGAAGTTCGTCGATTGGTGGATTAGTGATGCCGTCCATTTGAGCCTCCAGTAATAATTGCTAACTGCTTCTAAAAGTAATTTGCTCGGAAACTGTTAAATAACAGATGCCCTAGCGTTGAGTCACCAATGATATCAGGTGAGCGACGACCTCTTCTACTCGCTCATTTACCAAGGAAATATCGAAAAAACCAGCCTGGGCTAGCTCTTCTTGCGCCAACTCTAAACGCGCCGCCCGTCGCTCTGGTGAATCAGTACCGCGTCCTTCTAACCGTGAAACTAACTCTTCCCATGATGGCGGCTCGAGAAATACAAGTACCGCTTCAGGGGCACGTTCTTTAACTTGCTTGGCGCCAGCAATTTCAATTTCAAGAAGAACGCTCTTTCCATCGCGGAGTGCATCTTCAACCGGCTTGCGAGGAGTTCCGTAACGAGCGCCCGCAAAGTTTGCCCATTCTAAGAAGAGCGCACTTTTAACTGCGTTATCAAATTCTTCATCGGTGTAGAAGAAGTAGTCCACGCCATCTACTTCGTTGTGGCGAGCAGTTCTTGTAGTTGCGGAGATGCTAACCCAGAACTCTCCGGACTCGCGTAAAACCTTTGCGACAGTGCTCTTTCCGACTCCCCCAGGCCCAGAGAGAACCAGAAGTTTGCCGCGTTGTGCAGCAGCTACACGATCAGGAAATTCTTTCAATAAGTTCTCGCGCTGTGAAACTCCCAATCCTTGAATTCTTCTAGTTGGGGAAATATTCAACTTCTCTAGTATTGCTAGAGCGCGAACCTTGCCAACACCTGCGAAAGATTCGAGAAGTTCGGCTACACGCATCTTGGCGATCGCTTCATCATTTACTGCAAGGGTCAGAATTGCAGAAAGAGAAAGTTCGCCTGCCTTTACTCGCGCTTTGATCGCCGCTCTCACCTGACGAGCCGCAGTCGATTTGGCCAGCGCCGCTGATCTCTGTGCTGGAGTTAACTGTGGAGGCGTTGGCATATGTGAAAGTCTAGTTACTGAGAATTTCACTAGCAATCGCCGCGGCTTTATCGCGCAACGCCTGTGGACCTTGGCTCCAGGCTGAAGTTATTGGACGACCAATCACAACATAATTTGCACCTTGCGCAATAGCATCTGCCGGAGTCATTGTTCGCTTCTGATCGTCTGAGCCAACTTCCGTTGAAGGTCGAACTCCAGGAGTAATGATTATTGGATCCGTACCGACTGCGCTGCGGATCGCGGCTGTTTCAAGCGGTGAACAAACCAATGACTTAGCTCCAGCTGACACTGCCATCTTTGCTAAGGCGACCGCGCTTTCTAAGGTCGGACTTGCAAAACCTACTTCGAAAAGATCTTCTTCAGATAGAGAAGTCAAAATGGTTACTGCGGTAACGCTAACCTGCGGAACTGCAGCCGCTGCAGCTTTAACCATCTCGCGTCCACCGCTTGCATGGACCGTTAAAAACTTAGGCGATAAGTGAGCGATCGCCTTCGCTGCCCCTGCAACAGTGTGTGGAATATCGTGCAATTTGAGATCGAGAAAGATCTCGGCGCCAGTCTCTTCGATAATTCGCGCAACCCCAGAACTGCCGAAGTTTAGATAGAACTCGAGTCCGAGTTTGTAGACCGACACTGACCCCTTTGTATTCTCGATCCATGCCAGCGCTGTATCAAAATCTGAGGTATCAATCGCCAGAATTATGGGTGCTTTCATGGCGTATCCGTTCTGTGTGCATATCCGATTGCAGATTTCAAAGATGTGAAGCCCTTGGCTATCAATAACTGCTGCAATTGGTTTTGAATATCAATTAGAGCATGTGGATTTCCGAAACTTGCCGTTCCTACAGAAACACCTGATGCTCCGGCAAGAATAAGTTCGAAGGCATCGCGACCACTTGTTACCCCACCCATTCCAAGAATTGGAACGTTCGGCATCGCTTGATGAACTTGATAAATAGCGCGAACTGCGACGGGGCGAATTGCAGGACCAGATAGGCCACCGGTCTTTCCACCAAGATGCGGACGCATTGAATCAACGTTGATCACCATGCCTAGAACGGTGTTGATTAAAGCAAGTGCATCGGCGCCGGATTCAACGACACCTGCAGCAATAGTAGGCAGATCGGTTACATCTGGAGATAACTTCGCGATGATTGGAAGGTCTCCCCCAATAATTCTGCGCACACCGTCGATAACGCGGCGTGAAGCTTCCGGATCGCAGGCAAAGACTAGACCGCGATTTTCAACATTTGGACAAGAGATATTTACTTCCAAAGCGCTGATCCCTGCAACTGAGCGAACCTTGCGCGCTAAAGTTGCATATTCTTCAACCGTTTCTCCCGCAATAGAAACAATCACTCGCGCCTTTTCTTCAATGAGCCATGGCACGTCATTGGCAAGAAAAGCATCAATTCCTGGACCTTGTAAACCGATTGAGTTAAGCATTCCTGAAGGAGTCTCGGCCATACGCGGCGTTGGTCGCCCGTGACGCGGTTTATTCATGACCGACTTCGTTACGACCGCACCGATCTGGTTTAGTGGAAAGAACTGCGCCAATTCTTTACCTGAACTGGCACAACCACTCGCGGTAAAAATAGGCGACGCGAAATAAGCATTTCCAAGAGTTGTCGAAAAGTCGAAGTTTTCTCCATTAATTAAGGTCATTGCTGCACCTGCGGAGTCTGTCCAACCAAGTGCCATTGCACGTCAGCGCCATCCATTACCGGACCATCAATACAAGAACGCAACATGGAAACTTGTCCATCGCTGCCCTTTACCGGCAAGACACAGGTCATGCAAATACCAATGCCACAAGCCATCGCTTCTTCAACCGCGCACTGATGAACAACATCGGTTCCTTCGGTGAGTTTAGATATGGCAGACAGCATTCCCATAGGGCCACATGAATAAATGACGTCGACGCTGCCAGCCTTTATCAAATCAACGATTGGCTCGGTAACTCTTCCCGTCTGACCCATGGTTCCATCTTCGGTATAAATCTTTAGCGAGTTAACCGAACGCTTGCCCTCCATCGGTGCGTAAATCTTTCCTCCGGTAGATGCACCTAGCAACATATCCACCTTGCAGCCACGAGATTTCAAAACTTCTGCAAGCCCGAAGAGCGGCGCTGACCCATAACCACCGCCAACTAGGAGCGCGTTGACAGGAGATGTAGGAATGCCGAAGGCAGTTCCAAGTGGCGCGACAATATCTATTTCAGAACCTTCTGGTTGGGAACATAACCATTGAGAACCGCTACCGTGAGGAGCTGCAATTAACTCCATCGTTCCACCAAATGAAGTGCTTTCTGCAACGCGTGAAATAGCGAATGCGCGACGAAGAATCATTCGTGAACTGTCTCCGCCAACCTTGATCGCTACAAAGTTCCCCGGTTTACAAACTTTTACTAGGTCACCAACTCCGAGAAGAATCTGATGGTATTGACCGACGCGTTTATTTGATAGAACTGTTGCGAACGCGTGTGTCGCGCCACGATTTATAGTCGTCATTATTTCTTTAACCACTCTTGGATCGGCATCACCGATAATTCACCGCGTTGCAACGCCTTAATTCCCTCGACAGCGGCACTAAATCCTGCAGTAGTTGTGATGCATGGAATAGATCGCTGCACAGCTGCGGTACGAATAGCCCAACCATCGGCTCGTGTTCCGCGACCAACTGGCGTATTGATAACAAGATCAATTTCACCGCTATTGAGTAGTTCAACGATCGTCCTTTCACCCAGTGGACCTGTTCCTTCAGAGTTCTTTCGGACTTTTTGAGCAAGAATGTTATTGACTGCAAAGAAATCTGCTGTTCCGCCAGTTGCAATCAACTTAAAGCCCAACTGCAGAAGAGCGCGCGCCGGAGCAAGACCTGCTTCCTTATCTTTATCCGCGAGTGAAACGAATACCGAACCTGTTTTTGGTAGAGGGCCAAATGCTGAGATCTGACTCTTGGCATAACTCTCACCAAATGTCTCAGCTATTCCCATAACTTCGCCGGTAGAGCGCATCTCTGGCCCGAGAACTGCATCAACTCCCCGACCATCAGTACGACGGAATCGGTTCCATGGAAGTACCGCCTCTTTAACAGATATTCCCTTGGCAACTCCATCTCCACTTGCTGGAAGCAAACCTTCACTTCGTAGCTCTGAAATCTTTGTGCCCATCGAAATACGCGCCGCCGCCTTGGCTAACGCAACGCCGGTTGCTTTACTGACAAAAGGAACTGTGCGCGATGCGCGCGGATTGGCTTCGAGTACATAGAGAATCTCATCAGCCATAGCGAATTGAATATTAATTAAGCCGAGTACGCCAACACCTTGTGCGATCTTTATCGTTGCTTCGCGAATTGCCTTCTGCTGCGAAGGGGTAATGGTCATCGCAGGTAAAACACAAGCGCTATCACCCGAGTGAATACCCGCTTCCTCAATGTGTTCCATGATGCCACCTAGGAAGAGTTCTTCACCGTCAAAGAGGGCGTCAACATCTAATTCAATAGCGCTATCTAGGAACCGGTCAACCAAGACAGGGTGATCTGGAGTTATATCGGTAGCTCTTGAGATGAAGCCCGCTAGCGCTGCATCGTCGTAAACAATCTCCATACCGCGCCCACCTAGAACAAATGAAGGGCGCACAAGAACTGGATAACCGATACGCGTGGCAATGGATTGTGCTTCTAATTGAGAAGCAGCCATTCCAAATTCTGGAGCGAGCAGTGATTGTTCTGCAAGAACTTGACCAAATGCGCCGCGTTCCTCTGCCAAGTTAATCGCCTCTGGTGATGTACCAAGAATAGTTACGCCCGCCGCTTTTAAACCTGCCGCTAGCCCAAGAGGTGTTTGCCCACCTAATTGAGTAATCACACCAAGGACAGGACCGGCCAGCGCTTCTGCATGAACAACTTCTAAAACATCTTCCAAAGTAAGCGGTTCAAAGTAGAGGCGATCTGATGTGTCGTAATCAGTCGAAACTGTCTCTGGATTGCTGTTGATCATTACAGTTTCAAAGCCCGCTTCACGTAATGTAAATGATGCGTGTACGCATGAATAATCGAATTCAATTCCTTGGCCAATTCGGTTGGGCCCGCTACCTAAGATGATTACCGCTGGTTTGGTGCGTGGTCGAACTTCGGTCTCTTCTTCATAACTTGAATAGTGATACGGGGTAAAAGCTTCAAACTCAGCCGCACAAGTGTCAACAGTCTTGTAAACCGGTCTGACGCCTAAGTGGTAACGAGCCTTGCGAATATCTTCATCTGTCACGCCACGCAGCGCCGCGATTTGCAGATCGGAGAAGCCCATCTCTTTAGCGCTACGTAAGAACTCTTCGCTAATTTCACCAGGCTGTGCGATCTCACGTGCTCGTTCATTAATCAGTTGTAGTTGATGTAAGAACCAACGATCAATCTTGGTCGCAGCGAATACATCTTCCGTTTTAGCGCCCGCCCAAAGCGCAAGCTGCACTTGCTGAAGACGGTATTCGGTTGGAATAACCATCGCCTTTAGCAGATGTGGAAGATCGATCTTAGAAATATCACTCGGGAATGTGAAGATCGCTTCTTTACGTTCTAGGGATCGTAAGGCTTTCATTAAAGCTTCTGGGAAAGAGCGACCAATGGCCATCGCTTCGCCAACGCTCTTCATCGTAGTCGTTAGTCGCGGGTCAGCATCCGCAAATTTTTCAAAAGCAAAACGAGGAGCTTTAACGACTATGTAGTCAAGGGTTGGCTCAAAAGAAGCCGGCGTAACTTGGGTTATGTCATTTTTAATTTCATCGAGGGTGTAACCAATCGCCAATTTAGTCGCAATCTTGGCGATAGGAAAACCTGTTGCCTTAGATGCAAGGGCGCTTGACCTTGAAACCCGTGGGTTCATCTCAATCACAATAATGCGACCGTTATCTGGATTAACCGCGAATTGGATGTTGCAACCACCTGTAGCGACGCCAACTTCACGAATAATATCTATCGAAAGATTACGAAGCTTCTGAAATTCAACGTCGGTAAGTGTTAGTGCTGGAGCCACAGTTATCGAATCACCAGTGTGAACGCCCATCGGGTCGATATTCTCGATGCTACAGACGATAACCACGTTATCTGACTTATCGCGCATTACTTCGAGTTCGTACTCTTTCCAGCCAAGGATTGATTCTTCGAGGAGTACTTCAGTGGTTGGGCTATGGCGAAGACCAGCGCCTGCAATCTGCCGCAAACTCTCTTCTTCGAATGCGATTCCAGATCCGAGTCCACCCATCGTAAAAGAAGGCCGCACAACAACCGGATAATTGAGAATTGCAGCGCCTGCAATTACCTCTTCCATCGTGTGACAGATGATCGACTTAGCCGACTCTCCCCCAATTTTCTCAACGATGGTGCGGAAGATTTCACGATTTTCACCGCGTTCAATCGCATCGACATCGGCGCCGATTAACTGTGCACCGTAACGTTGCAGCGTCCCGGCCTTATGAAGACCGATCGCTGCATTAAGAGCTGTTTGTCCGCCGAGCGTGGCAAGAACAGCGTCAGGGCGTTCTTTAGCAATAATGCGTTCGATAAATTCTGGGGTGATTGGTTCGATATATGTCGCGTCCGCAAACTCAGGATCGGTCATGATCGTTGCCGGATTCGAGTTAACTAGGACAACGCGGATACCTTCGGCGCGCAGAACGCGACAAGCTTGAGTTCCTGAATAATCAAATTCGCAGGCCTGTCCAATAACAATTGGTCCGGAACCAATTACTAGTACGCTCTTGATTGAGGTATCGCGCGGCATTAGATCGCAACCTTTGCTCGTGGATAGCGCAGCATTAACTCAATGAAGCGATCAAATAAGTAAGCAGCATCATGAGGGCCAGCTGCTGCTTCAGGGTGATACTGAACGCTAAATGCACCGCGTTCTAGTAGTTGCAAACCCTCAACGACTCCATCATTAAGGCCGAGGTGTGTTACTTCGCCGGCGCCAAATACGGTATTGAAGGTTCCCTCTGTCGGAGCTTTAATTGCGAATCCATGGTTATGCGCAGTGATTTCGACCTTTCCGGTTCGCTTATCAATTACCGGTTGATTGATACCGCGGTGACCAAATTGCAATTTATACGTTTCAAAACCAAGTGCGCGGCCGAGAATTTGATGGCCAAAACAAATTCCAAAGATCGGTATCTGCTCCAGCAAAATATCTCTAACTAGATCAACTGCATCGTTCATCGTTGAGGGATCGCCTGGACCATTCGATAAAAAAACACCGTCCGGTGAGATCGCCTTGATCTGCTCAAGGGTTGAGTTGTAAGGCATGACATGGACTTCTACTCCACGTTGCGCAAGGGCGCGCGGCGTTGCTCCCTTAATTCCGAGATCAAGTGCAGCAACGGTAAATTTCTTTTCACCATTTGCGGGGACGATGTAGGTCTCTTTGGTGGAGACATCCTCGCTCAAGTAAGCACCACTCATCTGAGAAGTCTTACGAACTTCAACAACCATCTCTTCTTTACTCAACTCTTCACCGGAGAAAATTCCAACTCGCATCGCACCGCGATCGCGCAAATGGCGGGTTAAAGCGCGCGTATCAATCCCCTGAATTCCTACAATATTCTGATCGATTAACTCTGCTTCCAGGTCTTTCTCGCTTCGCCAGTTGCTAGTTAAAGTAGATGGATTTCTCACGACAAAGCCAGCCACCCAGATCTTCTTTGATTCATTATCGGTTGAGTTAACGCCAGTATTTCCAATATGAGGTGAGGTCATGACCACAACTTGTCGGTGATAGCTAGGGTCGGTAAGAGTCTCTTGATAACCAGTCATACCAGTTTGAAAAACAGCTTCGCCGAAAGTTCTTCCTACAGCAGCCCAAGATTTACCCTCAAAGATACGTCCATCATCTAAAACCAGGTAGGCCTTACTCATCTAGAGCTACCTCCATGCGCTTCTGAATTTGAACCGTTGCTATGTATCGATGTTAGTTGTCCACCCAAATAGGTCGGAATACCTCGGAAGAAAGTTCCCTGAATTACTCCAGAGAGTTCCATTCCATGGAAGGGAGTATTGCGACTTCGAGAGGCAACTAGGTCGCGATCCACGCGGTAAGTCTGGGTTGGATTAATCACAGTCAGATGTGCGAGTGCGCCAACCTCGATCTTGCCACCATGGTTTTCATAACCTGCGATACGAGAAGGAGTGCGGCTCATACGATCTGCCACGCCCTCCCAATTTAAGAGGCCGGTCTGAACCATTGTTTGGTTAACGATCGAGAGCGCGCTCTCTAAGCCCAGCATCCCAAATGCAGCCTCTTGCCATTCGCACTCTTTCGCTTCCGCTGGATGTGGTGCGTGATCTGTTGCAACGATATCGATAGTGCCATCTGCTAAACCTTCACGAAGCGCTTCTACATCTCGTTGGGTACGTAGTGGTGGGTTAACTTTAAAAATCGGATCATAACTATTTGCGTAGTCATCTGTCAGAAGTAAGTGATGAGGCGTAACTTCTGCGGTCACATTGATTCCGCGGGCCTTTGCCCATCGAACAATGTCGACGCCACCAGCAGTCGTTAAGTGGCAGATATGTAGCCTTGATTGGACATGATCAGCAAGTAAGACATCTCTAGCAATAATCGCTTCTTCGGCGACCGCTGGCCACCCCTTTAAACCAAGGCGAGAAGAGTTAATTCCTTCATTCATCTGCGAACCGATTGTCAGCGCTGGCTCCTGCGCATGTTGGGCAATCACGCCATTAAATTTCTTCACATACTCAAGAGCCCGACGCATAACTAATGGATCATGAACGCAATTACCATCATCACTAAATACTCGAACTCGCGCATTTGAATCTGCCATTGCACCGATCTCAGCGAGCGTTTCTCCATTTAAACCTTGCGTGACAGCGCCGATTGGAAAAACATCGACAAAGCCAGCGCTCTGGCCAAGTGCGTAAACCTGTTCCACGACTCCTGCAGTATCAGCAACTGGTGAGGTATTGGCCATCGCAGATATCGCAACGAAGCCACCTTTTGCCGCTGCCATCGAACCAGATAGAACTGTTTCAGCATCTTCCTTACCTGGTTCTCGCAAATGTGTATGGAGGTCAACTAAACCAGGAAGTACTACCGAACCCTTGAAGTCAATAACTTGGTCAGCAGATTGCTTAGGAAGAGATTTCCCAACTGCCGTGATAACTCCATCTGTAATCTGAATGTCACTAGTTGTTCCATCTGGAAGAGTTAACCCTGAAAGGAGATAGTTTGAATTCGATGCGCTCACTACAAAGCACCTACCTCTCTGTTAATTCCGATAATTTCACCTTCAGGAGCACCAGCTAACAACATATATAAAATCGCCATTCTCACGCTTACGCCATTTGAAACTTGCTCAACAATTACAGATCGAGCACCATCTGCGGCATCTGCGGTGATTTCTAAGCCACGATTCATCGGACCTGGGTGCATAACCAGAGTTGTTGGTTTAAGACTCTTAACGCGATCACCATTTAGACCAAAGTATCTTGAATACTCGCGGGCATTAGGAAAGAACATTTCAGACATACGTTCGAGTTGAATGCGAAGCATCATCACCGCATCCGCGCCAACCAGCGCTGCATCAAAGTCATAGGAAATCTTGCATGGCCAACTTTCAACACCTACTGGTAGCAAAGTAGGTGGCGCTACTAACGTTACATCTGCTCCCAACTTTGCCAGTAGAAGTACATTCGAGCGCGCAACTCGTGAATGCAGAACATCTCCAACGATCACCACTTTTATGCCGGTGAGATCCTCACCTGATTTCGCTAAATGTTTGCGGATGGTGAAAGCATCTAGCAGAGCCTGACTTGGATGCTCGTGGGTTCCATCTCCTGCATTAATTACCGCACCGGACATCCATTTTGAATCTGCTAAACGTTGCGCAGCACCCGATGCGCCATGACGGATGATGACAGCATCTGCGCCCATCGCCTGCAGCGTCTGCGCGGTGTCCTTTAAGGATTCGCCCTTACTGATACTTGAACCTTTAGCCGAGAAGTTGATTACATCGGCAGATAGCCTCTTTGCTGCAGCTTCAAATGAGATTCGAGTTCTAGTGGAATCTTCCGCGAAGAGATTTACGATTGTTCGGCCACGAAGGGTAGGAAGCTTCTTCATCGGTCCATCGCTTACACGTGCCAACTCTTGGGCCGTATCCAAGATTGCAATCGACTCAGCTTTACTCAAATCATTTATTGACAATAGGTGCTTCACTTTGCGCCACCTTCAATCAAGACCTCATCAGCGCCATCGAGTTCGGTTAGATGAACTACAACGCTCTGATCTATAGATGTCGGAAGATTTTTACCAACGAAATCTGCGCGGATCGGAAGTTCGCGATGGCCACGATCTACTAAAACTGCCAACTGCACGCTCTTCGGGCGACCGATCTCACCAAGCGCATCAAGTGCTGCGCGGATCGTTCTGCCAGAGAAGAGCACATCATCGATGAGAACGACGTTTCTTCCTTCAACGCCTAGCGGCGGAATCAAGGTTGGCATTAAGGCGCGCGGCGGTCTCATCCGAAGATCGTCTCGATGCAAGGTGATATCTAAAGTTCCGACTTGAACTGGAACGCTCTCGATCGCTTCAATAATGGCGGCGATCCTCTTTGCTAGATGTGCACCGCGCGTTGGAATTCCAAGAAGTGTGATTGATTCAGAACCTGAGTTGCGTTCTAGAATTTCATGGGAGATGCGGGTTAGCGCGCGCGTTATATCCGGCGCAGGCAGGGCAAGACTCATCGTAAATCTCCTTCCCCGCCTCGCAGGACGGGTCGTTAAAGGATGTTGGCTGATGTTACACCGAAATTCAATAACCCTGTGGACAGCCACGTTGGCCAAACTCGTGGGTGATCTACCTTTGCGCGCATGAGCCAGATAACCCCCGCCACAGCATTCACTCAGCCTACGACCGCGACCATCAGCGCACGCATCCGCGCACAGCGGAAAGCGCGATCCCTGACGTTGCAAGATATCGAAAGACTTTCAAATGGGAGGATCAAAGCTGTTGTGATGGGCTCTTACGAGAGAGGCTCTCGGGCGATCTCCTTGGCGCGAACAATTGAAATAGCAAACCTATTCGCTATTCCGATATCTGAACTGATCGAAGAATCGAAAAATCCCGAACGAGGAAGCGACGATCAGTTGGTCTTTGACCTTAGAAAATTGCGCGAGATATCTTTAGCGATGACGGGAAGTGAGATCAGCAAAATTAACACTTTCCTTAGCGCTATCTGCGCCAGGCGTAGAGATTGGAACGGGGAGATATTAACCCTGCGTAGCACCGATTTGGATACGCTCACGCTGGTTCTTTCGGCACCTCGCGAAAAAGTTCAAGAACTCTTAGATCGCTTCCAACTAGTTATTAAAGCGCCCAGAAACTAAAGGGCGAGGCCATCTTTAAGCGAGGCGATACGACCCAAGACTCCATGGATATATCCGGCTGATTCGTCGGTTGACAGCTCTTTCGCCAACGAAAGCGCTTCATCTATTGCAATCGCATCATCTAAACCAGGTGACCAGAGAATTTCAAAGAGAGCAAGGCGCATAATGTTTCGATCTACCGCTGGCAAGCGATCCATATCCCAACCCTGCGCGTAGGTAGCAATTAACTCATCAATCTTTCGGCGGTGCTCAGTAACGCCAGTAATTATCTCGCGGGTGTATTCACGAATTGGGCGCGCATCTGGTCCTTCTTCAGTTACATCACGCGACGCCAAAATATCTAGCGGCAGAGTTCCGCGGATATCTGCCTCAAAGAGAATATCCAGACTCTGTTTACGCGCTTTACTGCGAGCTGACACTAGTTAGCGCGACCTTGGTATGACCCATCGCGAGTATCTACCAATACCTTCTCATCTTGCTTGATGAAGAGCGGAACTTGAATCTCAATTCCAGTTTCTACGGTGGCAGGCTTTGTTCCACCTGAAGAACGATCTCCCTGAAGTCCTGGCTCAGTGTAGGTAACTGTGAGAACCACAGATGCTGGAAGTTCGATATAAAGCGGGTTGTTCTCATTAATAGCAACTATCGCCTCGGTATTTTCAAGCATGTAATTGGCGGCATCTCCAACGATTGCAGCAGAGATATTCATCTGATCAAAAGTCTTGTTATCCATGAATACGAAATCCTCGCCTTCCTTGTAGAGGAAGTTCATTTCGCGTTTTTCTAGGATAGCAACTTCAACTTTGACGCCTGCGTTAAAGGTCTTGTCAACAACTTTGCCAGTTAGAACCTGCTTCAACTTTGTACGAACAAATGCTGGACCTTTACCTGGCTTAACGTGCTGGAACTCAACAACCGTCCAAAGCTGGCCTTCAATATCTAAAGTCATACCATTTTTGAGATCATTTGTTGTTGCCACGAGAAACTCCAGTTCACGCCCATTGACGTATTGATTTCAACCATCAGCGAACCAAAGAACCTTTGATCTAGTGCGGTTGGCCTTCGATCCTCGAAGGCGAATAGTTAAGTTTACCTGAACTTTTAGGCTAGCAACGCCTTCAGCGCGATCAGCGCAAGTACATATGAGTTCGGACCAAATCCCCCGATGGTTCCATTGGCTACTCCTGAAATAACCGATGTATGTCGGAATTCCTCGCGAGCCAATGGATTTGAGAGGTGCACTTCAATCACTGGAGATTTCACCAATTCAACCGCGTCGCGAATTGCATATGAATAATGTGTGAAGGCCGCTGGATTGATTATCACCGGCAACTTCTTATCTGCCGCCTCGTGTAACCAACCGATGATTGTCGCTTCATCATCGCTTTGGCGTACTTCAGCTTTAAAACCTTGCGTCCCTGCCGCGTTTTCAATGTGGGCAACCAATTGGGGGTAAGTCATATCGCCATAGATTGCGGAATCTCTGATATCTAAACGCGCAAGATTTGGGCCGTTGATTACCAATACATTCATGAACTCACCTTTTCATATGCAGCGTAAAGAGTATTTGGATCAGGGTTCTCTAGCCTGTCTGTCTTACCAATCTCGCTAATAGTAACGAATCGCAGGCTGTTTCCGCGGGACTTTTTGTCAACTGACATATGAGCCAGCAACTTGGGCCAACTTTCGCGCTTATATTTAATCGGTAGATCTAAATCTTGCAATATCTGCAAATGATCTTCTGCTAACTCTTTACTGATTAGCCCTAAATCCAATTGGAGATTAGCCATGAAGGCCATCCCAATTGAAACACACTCACCGTGGCGCATTGAATATCCGCAATCTAGTTCAACAGCGTGGCCTAAGGTGTGGCCATAATTTAACGCCTCACGCGCAAAGCTCTCTTTAAAGTCCTGCGATACAACCTCGCTCTTAACCTTTACTGAGCGTTCTACTAATTCCTTTACTAGCGACTGCTCGCTTCGAAGATCTGAGACTTTCTTTCCTCGCAAGAGATCCAAGATCTTTCCGTCAGCGATAAAACCACATTTAACTACCTCTGCTAAGCCCGCTGCGAAATCACGATCGGAAAGAGTTGAAAACCAATCAAGATCAATAATCACCTTGATTGGACTATGAAATGCACCAATTAAATTCTTCCCGTAATCGCTATTGATCGCAGTTTTCCCACCAATTGCAGCATCTACAGCGCCCGCAACTGTTGTTGGAATCGCAATCCAATTGAGGCCACGAAGCCAACTGGCCGCGGCAAAACCTGCGAAGTCGGTAACTGCTCCCCCACCAATTCCAACAATTAAATCACTTCGTGTAAATCCGGCCGCGCCGAGCCAATCCCAAATCTTGAGTAAGGTTTCGGAAGATTTACCAGCTTCGCCATCAGGAATTGCAAAGGTAAAAATCTCGACGCTGCCCAGATCTAAGCCCTGAACTCTCGTAGTTAACGATTCTGAAACTATAAGTGCAACACGAGCTCGACCTGGCACGCTCTCGGACAACGAGCTTCTCCAAGATCGGGAAATTAGAACGCTGTAATCGCGTTCAGAACTCACCGTTATCTCGCTCATTACTTAACTCCATCCGATGACGTTTTAACGCTCTTTTCGCCTGTGATGATCTCGTCGACGATTTCTCTAGGAGTTAGGTTATCTACTAGGACAACCTGGGTAGCTAAAGAAAGATAAGTTGGACGGCGTTTCTCCATTAACTCTTGCCATGCCGCTCGTGGATTGCTGAGCAATAACGGACGATCACGATTAAATCCCACGCGAGGGGCAGCTGCTGATAACGAGATATCTAGATAAACCACGTTAGCGCCGGACTCTTTAATTGCCTGCTGCGCGATTTCAGAAAGTGGCGCTCCACCACCAAGTGAGAGAACGCCTGAGAACGTTGCTATTTCTCTTGCGACAATTCGCGCTTCAACTTCGCGAAACCAAGGCTCACCTTTATCAATAAATATCTGTGAAATAGAAGTACCAACTTCAGACTCGATCAAAGCGTCGGTGTCAGATAAGTTCGCATTGAGAGCCTTTGATAGCGCTCTCCCGATTGTGCTCTTTCCTGAACCAGGCGGGCCAATGAGGATGTAGTTCTGCTTTCTAGAATCGCTCATATCGCCTACTTAAAACGTAGGTTGCTCATATAGTTTTCGAAGTTGCGACGGGTTTCACTTACATTATCGCCGCCAAATTTTTCGAGGACCGCCTCTGCCAGAACTAGCGCTGCCATCGCTTCTGCAACGACTCCCGCAGCAGGAACAGCACAAACATCTGATCGTTGATTAATAGCTTTTGCAGCCTCACCGGTCTTAACATCGATGGTGTCCAATGCCTTTGGCACAGTTGAAATCGGTTTCATTGCAACGCTAACGCGAAGGATCTCGCCATTAGACATACCGCCTTCGGTACCACCAGCGCGATCGGTGCGTCGCTTTATTAATCCATCTGAACCGCGCTCAATTTCATCATGAGCAACTGACCCTCGACGAGTAGCCGTTTGGAAACCATCACCGATTTCCACACCTTTGATTGCTTGAATTCCCATCATGGCTCCAGCCAAGCGTGCATCTAAGCGGCGATCCCAATGAACATGTGAACCAAGACCGGGCGGCAAGTTGTAAGCAAGAACTTCACAAACGCCACCAAGTGTGTCTCCATCCGAGTGTGCAGCTTCAATCTCCGCGATCATTTTGACGCTAGTTGCAGGATCTGCACATCTGACTTGATCTTCATCAATTCTCGCCATATCTGTTTTCTCTGGAAGTTTTGTACCGACAGGAATTCTTACCGAACCGATAGAGACAACGTGGCTCAATATTGTAACTCCTACGCTTTGTTCCAGAAATGCTCGAGCAACTGCACCAAGTGCAACGCGAGCTGCAGTTTCGCGCGCACTTGCACGTTCTAGAATTGGTCGTGCGTCATCTAAGTCATACTTTTGCATTCCAACTAAATCTGCATGTCCTGGACGCGGTCTAGTCAGCGGCGCATTTCGCGCTAAATCTTTAATCTCTTCTTCAGGAACCGGGTCGGCAGACATAACCTTTTCCCACTTTGGCCATTCTGAATTTCCTACTTGAATTGAAATTGGACCGCCTTGAGTTAAACCAAGACGAATACCGCCAAGAATTGAGATTTTATCAGCCTCAAAATTCTGTCTAGCGCCGCGACCAAAACCTAAGCGTCGCCTAGCTAAATGAAAATCAATATCTTTCGATGAAATTTCAACACTTGCCGGAATGCCCTCAATAATCGCCGACAGGGCTGGGCCATGAGATTCACCTGCTGTTAACCAACGCATTCGCATATTGTGTCAGATAAGCGCGTTATCTCGCGCACCATATAAAGGCGGCGCAAATTGCTGGTGCCAACGCTATTGGATCGGCTAACGATCTCCTTGAAATGAGATGTCCAATCAGAAGTAACACGCCTCCCAAGATAAAGCCCTCGATGAAATCACTCAATCTCGATACTTCCAGAGGCAGAAAGAATAGAGCGAGAAGAGCCGCCAATTTCACATCGCCAGCGCCCAAGCCGAAGCGCATAGCCATAAAACCAAGCAAGAAAATAGCAAATGAACTAGCAAAATGAATCTGCCCCTCTCCCAAAAAAGTGGTTGTGATGAACACCGCAGCGGTAAAGATTAAAGTTTGATTTCTAATCTTATGAGTAGTGATGTCGACTATCGAAATATAGAGCGAAGAGATGAGAAGAAACGCATACACGGCGCGAGGTTAATGGCTAGAAATTCTGAATTGAACTCTTTTCCAGAATCTGTGAATTACTTAGAAGCGTTGTTAAGCGCCAGTCTTAGCTCGCTATCGATAATCTTTTGGCCAAGTGGATAAACAGCGTTTATCTGGTCGATACCCTGATATAGAAGTAGTTCCAATCCACTGATCACCTTGCCGCCAGCATCAGACCAGCGACGCGCAAGAAGTGTTGGCCAAGGCCTATAGAGGACATCGAAGAGCAGACCTTCCACCTTGAAAGGAATATTCTCGGCAACTAAATCCGCTGCACCTGAAGGAGTTGTATTAACTATCAGATCGAAATTACGGAGATCAATTTGGTCATCCCACGAAATAAACTCCGGTGCTAATTTTGTGAAACAAGCCGCTATCCCAACATTTCGCCGCACGCTTCTTCCCATAATTGCAACGCTGACTGCGATCTCATCGAGGGCTCCCGCAACTGCTCTAGCGGTACCACCAGCTCCTAATATCAGCACCGAATTGAAATGATCGTATCCAGCATTGGCAAGTGCTTTAACAAATCCTGAGCCGTCTGTACTTGTAGCGCTCCAACCCGAACCTTTTCTGACAAGAGTGTTAACAGATTGAATTCGCAACGCAAGCTCATCAACGGTAATCCCAGAACTTTCTGCGATAACCAACACTTCTTCCTTTAAAGGCATAGTCAGCGAGAGGTAGTCATAGTTTGCGCCTTGGCTTTTTAGAAAATCAGCCAAGCCGCCAGTTGCTACTTCGATGGCTTCATAGCTACCTGCGATACCGAGTAAATCGAAGGCTTTGGCATGCAAAACCGGAGAGAGAGAATGCGCAATTGGAAAACCAAGTACGGCAGCTTTTAAGCTCTTATCGTTCATGACTTAATCACTCCTTACTCTCAAATAACCCAGCACGTAGATTCTTCTTGTATTCAACCTTCCAAAGGCCAAATTCTTCAAACGATGAGGTAAATCTAGTGTCATTAGGCGCAACTGTGATGAAGTAAATCCAATCACCAGGTTCAGGATTTACGGCAGCCAGCAAGGCTTGCTTACCTGGGTTTCCTATCGGACCAGGAGGAAGGCCATATTTTCTGTAGGTGTTATATGGCGAATTCAACAAAGTCGACTTCGTGCTCAAAAAGATATTGCCCCGCAACTTCTGGACATAATGAATTGTTGAATCCATCTGCAGGGGCATGCCCTTCTCCAAACGATTTCGAATAACTCGCGATACTTTCGTGAAATCCGCCAGACTGCCTTCCGCCTGAATAATCGACGCGATTGTCAAAAGTTCTTGGGCGCTGAGTTTTCCTGGAGTTTCTAGAAACCCTACGCTCTTCATTTCATTTTGAGCTCGTTCAACCATCGTGGCAATTACAACGGATGCAGTCGTGCCCTTGGCAAATGAATACTGCGCAGGAAAGAGCAGTCCTTCAAGTGATTTGAAGCCCGTCGGCAACCTCAATTGAGCTAAAGCTTCTGTTATTTCAGAACGCGAGTATCCAGCTTTGACCATATCCTCAAAGACTTCAGAGTTCCATTCACCTTCAACGATATTGATTAGCCCTGAAATTCGTTTGCTGTCAAGAAGTTGTTCGAGGGCATCTTTTGCACAAAGTTTCGGCGAAATCATATGTAGACCTGGTGCAATCTTGGTGGCACGAACATCTCCAACTGCCACACCAAAGAAAGCCCTTGCTGATTTAACGACACCTTTTTCAAAAAGTTGTGCTGCAATATCAGAACCAGTCGCACCTGCTCCGATCTCTATTGCAATATCTGCATCCGTCTTTGCTTTTGACGCCTGAGAACCATCAGCACAAGAAAAATCCGGTGCAGCTGATGTCTTACGCAACTCGTGAACTCCCGCAGTAAAGAGAAAGATAAAAGCTAGGGCTAATGCAACGCGAATTAGCGCTTTTCTATCTCTTATCAAGTGCCAACCCTTGTTCAAGAATCGCAACGGCGGCGGCACAATCAATCAGATTTTTTGCGCTTTTGACATCGACTCCGGCATCTCGCAACTGACGACTTGCAGAAACGGTAGATAAACGCTCATCAACCATTGATATCTCAATGTCGAACTTGGCGCTCAGGCTTTCGGCAAACTTCAAAGCTTTTTCCGCTGATGATGAATCAGCGCCGCCAAGTTGCTTCGGCTCTCCCACGTAAAACTTAACAGGCTCGTACTCTTGAACAAGTTCGTTGATTTTTACTAACAATTTGGGGTCTTTACTCTGTAAAACTTCTAGAGGCGTAGCCAGTAAACCATCAGGATCACAAATCGCTACACCGATACGGACATCGCCATAATCAAATGCGATCCGCCGGCCTAGCCTTGCCATTACTTCCCGCTTATTGCGAGTTCAATCGCTTGTAACGCTCTATCAATCTCCGAAATTTCAGTACCGCCACCTTGTGCGAAATCATCTTTACCACCGCCGCCACCGCCCAGAACTGTTGAACCGATCTTGACCATTGCACCTGCTTTTACTCCGCGTGCACGAGCGGCATCACTTGCGGCAACGACTAGTACGGGTTTTCCATCAACGACACTTACCAAGGCTACGACGCTATCGGATTCACGATTGCGAAGTTCAAGTGCAATCTTGCGAAGATCATCAACCGCTATGCCATCTGGAATTCGATTAGCTATAAACGTGGCGCCATCAATCTTCTTTGCACCCGCAGCGAACTTTGAGATATCAGCCATTGCCGCGGCGGATCTAACCTGCGCTAGCTCTTTCTCGATCTCTTTAAACTTAGTCAGAAGATCTGAGATTCGTTCTGGAAGTTCCTCTGCGCGCGAGCCTTTGATCAGCGATGTTAACGAATTGAGCAAGATATGTTCGCGCGCTAGGAAGCGATAAGCATCCACGCCAACTAGGGCTTCGACGCGACGTACGCCAGCGCCAATTGATGATTCACTTAACAGCTTTACAACACCTAATTGCCCAGAGCGCTGGACATGTGTGCCACCGCAGAGTTCGCGCGCCCAATCTCCCACTGAAACGACGCGAACGCGATCTCCATATTTTTCGCCGAAGAGCGCCATTGCGCCCAACTTCTTCGCTTCATCTTGCGACATTACTTCCGCGCTTACCTCAAGGTTATCTAACAGAAGCGTGTTTACGCGCGCTTCAACATCATTTAGTACGCCTTCAGAGACCGCACCTGTTGAAGGGAAGTCGAAACGAAAACGTCCTGGTGAGTTCTCCGAACCTGCCTGAGTTGCAGTCTCCCCTAATATTTCACGGAATGCTTTATGGACCATATGGGTTGCAGTGTGTGCGCGAGATATTCCATCTCGACGCTCTTGATCGATAGTAGCTAGACCCTTATCTCCTACTCCAACTTCACCCGAGATCACTCGACCGCGATGTACAGATAATCCGGTAACAGGTGCTTGAACGTCTTCAATCTCAATAACCGCACCATTACTTAAGACAATGCGTCCACCATCGGCTAGCTGTCCACCGCCTTCAGCGTAGAAAGGGGTGCGATCTAGAACTATCTCGACATCGCTTCCCGATTGCGCAGCTGTTACGGATATACCGTCAACCAAAATTCCATTGACCTGAGACTCCGTCTCAGTCTTTGTATAACCGAGGAATTCGGATGCGCCTTTACTGTCGGCGATCTTCTTGTACTCACTCAGATCAGTGTGGCCGCTCTTCTTCGCCTTAGCATCGGCCTTAGCGCGATC
>JACCEC010897756.1_pt1 | contig 26283 bp, 15 predicted proteins | sample 7450121 | NCBI WGS metagenome assembly JACCEC01 (sample SAMN15323455, study PRJNA562643) | freshwater metagenome | isolation source: river surface water | place: USA:Blue River Watershed | collected 2017-08-18 | reverse complement strand
GGCTGAAGAGCGCGCCAATGAGAATGTGAGCTTATCCAATCTGATCCGTAGGAATGCATCAGGTGCTCCCGAAGAGGTCGTCCCCGCTCCCGCTCCCGAAGAGGCAGGTAATACACTGACCGCTAACCGGGAATCCCCCGAGGAGACCGCGGAGATGCCCCTCAATAATAACACAATGGGTCGCGCAAAATCCGTCTCCCGAATGAATCGCTCCAAGAAGATTATGGCCGTTCTCAAGAAGATGGAACCCATTAGCGTCAATAACGCACTCGCTAAGCTCCGAAATTACTAATCTTGTGAACTTTTTATGCATAAAATCGTGGACGACTTGCGATCAATCTGCTCGCCCGAAGGGAGAGCCAAGATTGATATAATAAATTCTATTACGAGTATTGGTAATAGAATATGATCATTTTATGATTTTTATATAAATTAGTAAGGTGAAGAAGTAACAACAGGCTTTCTCCTCCTCTCTCTCCTCTCTCCCTCTACCTTCTCTTGCTGCTTCGACATGTCCTTCTCCTCCTTCTCACCCTTCACACTTTCACTACCTGTCATCCCCTCAATTGCATCCTTGCGATAATAGGAAGAGAGCGCAAGGGCGAGGACAAGGAGCATCGCAATCGTCACATTCTTCTGAGCAATCGCCACTACAATGATCAGAAGGATAAGACGCATAATCGTATTGTTAAAGATGGAGGAGAGCTGTAGGTTAAAGTCAATGAAAAGTCCAGATGAATAGATCACTAAGATCGTAATCACCAGGATCTTGATATAGCTATTGTCAAAGAGGTCATAAAGAGATTTTCCAACCTTCTCGAGGTTCTTCGATACGGAATCCATTTTGGAGGTATAGAGATATATGTAAATCTTGACTCTTCGAGCAGATGAATCGCTAAAGTCGTAGCTAAAGGGTTATCTAATACTTAGTTAGATATTATAGATATTACCGGAGATTTTTATCAAGATGTGTCTCTTTGGTTACCCATTCTCTTTTCCTCGATTCTTCCGATCATCATCTGCTTCTTCTGGATCTTCTGTACCAAGTGGCCGAGAAGCTCGTGTTGTGGTTCCAACCTTACAAACGATTCCGGATCCACCTGCTGCTAACAATCCTCTCCCAAATCCTACTCCAAGGTTCGATATTCAACCTTCTTGGGGCAAGGACCGAAGGTCCGAGATGATCGGAGATCTCCAGAAGGTTACAGGGAGTCGTCAAGCACCTCGTCCAATGCCACCAGCGCCTCCACCCATCCCTCCTCTGCGTTTAGAAGAGATCCGCCAAATGCTAACATCCATACCCATCCATCCCGTTCAAAATAACCGATTTGATGGCTTCGTCGATATCGATGAAGCGGAGTCCTCTCTTCGTGATTCCATTAGCAGGTATTCCATCGCATCCGACCGAATCATCTCCATCGAAAATGATCGTGTTGATGGAGTTTTGGAAATCGATCCCGAAAGCCGCAATAGTATTGAGACTCAATAATAGTATCTTGGTATCTTGGTATCTTGGTATTCTTATTTTATCCATAAAAATAAAAAATATGTGCAGATATATCAGTAATATCTCGTATAGACGATATATAAGAATGAATCAGAACGTTTGGGGACCCCATCTATGGTTCTCACTCCATACCATCTCCTTTACCTACCCAATCCGCCCAAAGGAGAGTGACAAGGAAGAGTACAAGAGCTTCTTCGTCGCCCTTCAACACGTCATTCCTTGCTCTGTCTGCAAAAAGAATTACAAACGCCATCTCCAAGAGTTCCCCGTCGATGCCCATCTTAACTCCCGCAAAGATCTCGTCTACTGGGTCATTGATCTACATAATATGGTCAATAGTGAGACCGGAAAGCGAGTGATTAGTTATGAAGATGCCATCAAACGTTATGAGGACGCTTATAAGAAGAAGATTGCACTTAGCACTGAAGATGAGAAGAAGTGCGGGAAAGATTGCGCTCAAGGTGATGGTAAAGGAGATGGTGAAGGAGGAAATGGAGCGATTGTGATTGAAGATTGGGTCCTCTGGGCAGTTGGCCTCATTGTGATCCTCTTGATCTCCCTCTGGATCTCATCCAAATATAAGTTCCGAGTGAGTATGAGTGTTACCCGGCGTTGATCACTTCCCACTAAAAAGCTTCGCCATCATATCCTTGAAAAGAAAGAAGATCGCCTTGAGAGAATTGTGCGTATTGATGATCAGATTGCGCTTCTCTACATTGTACTCCCTGATCGCATCTAAGCACTGATTGAGCGTGAACCATTGAATGCTCCCAATCTCAATCGTCTGATGATAATTCTCTTTATCAATCTTTAAATCTAACTTACGACACGCCTGTGAGATATAATATATGTGTTTATATAATGTCCCATTGATCCCCCGGAATGTCTCCTCCACCGGTGAGAGATTCACCACCTGATAGTCACTCTCTTTCAGATTCGTCTCCTCCTGAAACTCCCGATTGGCACACTCGATGTTCTTCTCTCGCATATTCCGACGCCCCTTCGGAAATCCCCACTCTGCCGATCGATACTCATACTTACTCAACTTAATAAGACGCTCTAACGAATACTCCATCATCATCTCATTCCGTATCAGCTTAATACCCGCCTTTAACGTCTCATACTTCTCAAGCGCTACTTGGTAATCCTTGTCCCGAATCTCCTTACTCACATTGTTCATCGACTTCGCAATCGGAACCATTTCCGGCGTCAAATGCCATAACTCAATCCATTGAGTCTTGAATGGAACCGTCATCAAACGAATCCGCTCCTCATTCGTCATATACTGAATCGTATTATAGATGTAATCAATGTTCTCGATATCATACTTTCCACGAATAAACTCCACATAACAGATACTATGCTTCCGCTGCACCATCAGATAACGAATGATCTTGTCATAATTCACCTCATCAATCGTACGGATTGTATCATAGATCTTTGAGAGCTTCTGGAGAATCTCCCCACTCCCATCCCCGGAAAATGCCGCTGGAGAGACACCTCCCGCCTGCATCCGCTTGATGTAATAGATGATATCATTGAAGTAGAGCGGGGCAAAAGAGACGCAAAAGATACCAATACTTGTAGTTGGCATCACACACTTCTTGTAATTATGACCCACCTTTCCACAATTTGTACAATAGATCTTCGAAGATATCGACTCGGTATAGATAGGATCACGATTACGGGAGTTTTGAAAAATGGATGCAGATATAGATGCAGATATAGATGCAGATACAGATGCAGATGCAGATAGGGACGCAGAAGCAGATGCAGATAGGGACGCAGAAGCAGGTGCAGAAGAAAACTCTTTGTGTCCAGGAGGAGGATATAATGACTTGCGATGTTGACGACTGGCTGCCACCTGCGATGTACTTGTCCCTGCTACTTCCTGCTGACCTTCAGTCAGCCAAGGAAGTTGAAACTCGTTCAATTCCTCACCCCCCTTTTTTCCCTTCTCTGGTAATGGATCTTCCAAGATGGCTGATCGATTCTCCATAAAATACTCGATATGAAAATCATCCGATGAATAGGAGGATACCTTCTGAGAATTGCATCGCAATTCCTCATCATCCTTCTCTTTGCTCTCTTTACCTGATATCGGTATCATTCTTCCAGCTATTTTACAATATGTAGGTACTATCTTGACGACTCCCTGCTACTCTGTGCTCGATATAAAGATCGAGCCAACAGAGTTGTACTATTTTCAATAGGTCAATCTTGGCTCTCCTCACTTCGTTCGTTGAGCAGATTGATCGCTAAAGTCGTACCTCGTGGATAAGCGACGACTCCCTACTACTATGTACTCGACTTTATCGAGCCAACAGAGTTGTGCTTTACTTTTCCAATGTCTAAGATCTTTTTGTGAAAAGTTCTTTATATCCATCTCAATCGTAGGGTTACTGAAAAATGTTCCATATAGATAGTGATAGTCATTTAACGACTTGTGATCTTTGGTACCAGGAAAGATGAAAGTTAAAATTATACGCAAAATTATAAAGAGCAGAGGCAATCAACCACCCAAAGGTAAGTTTGGTACTCGATCTTCCAGTCGCTCCATATCCAAATCAAAGTCCCGATCCCGATCACTCTCTCTTAGCAAATCCCTGAGTGAAAGTGTACGTGACCGATTTATGTATTACCCCGAGATCCGCGATGAAGACTTCTATGAACGCATCTATACCAAAAAAGAGTTTCATAACTATATGATCCAAAATGGAAGTGAAAGTGGAAGTGAAAGCGGAGCGAGAAAGATCGATCCCTGCAACCCCAAAGAGTTCATCCCCAAACCCCACCAGCAGTTCCTCCGCAACTTCATCTCCCCCGATACTCCCTACAACGGTATCCTCTTAGTCCACGGCACCGGTAGTGGCAAGACTTGCACAGCGATATCAATTGCCGAGAACTTCAAAGAGATCATCAAGAAGATGGGCAAGAAGATCATTGTGATCACCACCCTTCCCCAGAACTTCAAGAAGGAACTCTATAATGAACGCAAAGAGATGATGAAGCAAAGCCCCGAAGATATCGTCCAATGTACCGGCAAAGATTACGAGATTAGCGGCGCTGAGGCGAAGTACCTTACCTATGAACAGAAACGCAAAGATATCACCAAAAAGATCAATAGCTATTATGAGTTCTTTGGCTACAAGGAGTTCGCCAATTACATCTCCAAAAATACGAACTACTGGAAGGGTGATGAAGAGAGTATCACCGAAGGTATCCAGAACTTCATCTCCAAAAATTTCGATGACACGATCTTAATCATCGATGAAGTACAGAATATCAAGACCGACGTCTCCAGCGATCTCAAGAAGTCGATCCAACCCATCCTCAAGTCGATCATCAAACATAGCCAGAACCTCAAGCTCATCCTGATGAGCGCAACCCCTATGTTCGATCGCCAAGATGAAATCATCTATTTGATGAATCTATTGTTACTCAATGATGGCAAACCCGAGATTGAGAAAGAGGAGATCTTCAATCGCGATCAAACCCTGAAGCCCGAGGCTGAAGAGCGGCTTCGAAAGATATTTAAGGGATATGTCTCCTATATCCGCGGCGAGAATCCCGATAGCTTCCCAATGAAGTTCTTCCCATCCAATGCAATCACCAATCCTCACGTTGAATACAATATGAGCAGCCAAAAGATCAATGCCCCGAATCGTCTCAAGTATACTCCCATCGTACCGTGCACAATGAAAGGCGTCCAACTCGCCACCTATCTTCACCAACTTGAAAAGCTCCGGAAAGAGGGAAAGATTCGGGGTGCAGATGATGAGATGAATACCAATGATAACTCATCCTTATCAAGTAGCACTCCCGATGATCAATCCGACTTTACCAATAGTAATAGTAGTTCTTCATCTTCGTCTTCGTCATCTTCCTCATCATCTTCCAGATCTGGGTCTGATTCTGAATCGAGATCCAAAAAGAGCGATAGGACCAATGGGGCTGAAAGGGAAAAGTCCGAAAGGATGGAAGAGAAGGGTGGTATGAGTATCTATCGCGATCTCCTCAACATCGCCAACATCGCATTCCCTGTCGAAGGAAGTGAAGTTGGAACCTACGATAAGAAAGCCTACCGCGATGTCGACGATGGTGAAGGCGCCTTTTATAAAGTTCGGAAAGAGGGTAAGAAGCGCAATAACATCAAGTTCCGCTACCAGACCCACGCCATCTATGACGCGGGCACCAAAGCAGAAGCCCCCTTCTTAGACGCCAAACATCTCGAAAACTTTAGCACTAAATTCGCCACTACCCTCGATTCCATCCTCAATACTACCGGTCTCAATTATGTCTACTCCACCTACATCGACTCCGGTGCTCTCCCCTTCGCCCTGATGCTCGAGCAAAATGGGTTTGAGCGTTTTACTACCGATACTGAGACAGAGCTCCTCGAATACTCCCCGAACAAAATGGGAGGCGGAGGTAAGCGTCCCCGTATCTGCTACAAATGCGGTAAGCCGGCAAACCACGAGAACCATACAAATCCGAAAACGGCTGGACATCATCTCTTTAAAGTGGCAAAATATATCATCTATTTTGGAGATGCCCACGACAACCTAATCAAGGTAAAGAAGGAGGAAGCTGTTCACCATTTCACCTCACCCAACAACAAGTATGGCGAAGAGATCAAAGTCTTCATCGGTACCCGCGCAACGAGTGAAGGCCTCGACTTTAAGATGATTCGACAGATCCACATCCTACAGCCGTGGTACAATCTCTCACGTCACGAACAGATTATCGGAAGAGGTATCCGCAGCTGCAGTCACGTGGCATTGCCTGCAGAGGAGCGCAATGTAACAATCTATCAATACGCATCCGTTGTTCCAAAGCCGAGTCTAATGGATAAGAGCCTTCTTCAGATGGTGCAGAAAGAGATGGGCGGAAAGGGAGGTCAGGCAGCGAAGATGCGAGTCGATATGCTGAGCAAGATGGAGACAGTCGACTTATATTACTATCGCCTCGCGGAGAACAAAGATATCATCATCAAGCGAATTCTGCGCATTATGAAAGAGAGTGCCATCGATTGCCTCTTCTTCAAAAAGCAGAATGTGATCTTGGACTCCTCGGAAAAGAGCCGACAGAAATTGCCAGACGGAACCGTGGTGACGGTAAGCTTTGCGGATAAGGCCTACTCAGCGATGTGCGACTATATGGGTAATTGTGATTACCCGTGCAACTGGACACCAGATCCCAAGAAGAAGTACAGGATCAATGAGGACACGTATCAGATGCACTTTGGCAAGCAGAATGTGGAAGAGGCAAAGAGGCATATCAAGACGATGTTTCATAGCAGGTTTGAGTATATGCTTCGGGAGATTGAGAAGCACGTTCGAGAAGTGGCTCCCTCTATTGGCTCAATCTACATCTATAAGGCATTGGATGAGCTGGTTGATAATCAGAAAGAGATCTTGTTGGATATGTATAAGAGGAAGGGCTATTTGATCTATCGCGGGAATCATTACATCTTCCAGCCATTTGACTATGAACGTGAAGATTTACTGATGCTCTATCGAAAGTTGCCTCAGCCCAACTTCCCAACAAAGGTCGACGTAGATGAGTATGATTATCCCTATGAACCACGTGAGATGGGCAAAGATTCGAAGTTTGACTTGGTAAAGAAGGATGAGAAGAAGTTCTTTGAGAAGACGCTCCAACAGATCAAGACGGCAATGGAGGATTATGCCTACCTTGGAAAGAGAGGGAGCCACGAATATATCAATGCCGTTATTGGACATATCGTTGACAAGTTAGTTGATGAACAGTACCACAGTTTTATGCGATCTCTCTTGAAGCATATCTATGGGTTGGATGGGAAAGAGGGTGCAAAGGAGAAAGCAGGGAAAAAGAGCGGGACTGGTGCGGGAGCGGGGATGGGAACAGGACCACCCGTGGGAATGGGTGCTGGAGAGGGAGCGGTATTGGTTTCCGGTAGCCCCGAGTATGAGAAGATGATTGTGGATGTTCTCGATTATCTTCATTACAAGATGCTCAACTTTTATCGTGATGTTGTACCTACGAAAGATCCTGTAAAGAGAAAGGATAAGAAGGCGATTATTGGATATATCTATGAGCGCAGCTACTATGTATTCCAAGAGATGAACAAATCAGCGGAAATGTGGGACCCATCCAAGGTGAAGAGTGTAGAGATGGTAGAGGCTTCCAAGGATCTTACGACAAAGATTGACAAGGTTCGAGACTTTGAGGAGAGATTAACGAAGACAAAGAGCAGCTCTTCACACGGTGTCCCATATAACAGCGTCTATGGAAGAATTGAGTGGAATAAGTCACACGATCAAAAGCAATTCGTGATTGTCGATAAGTCGAGCGAGACACAAGGCATCTTGACAAAACAACAGAAGGTCTCGAAACGCGCCATCATTCGCGGTATGGTATGCAAGAGCTTCGGTATTGCCCGTCTACTCAAGTTACAGAGTGAACAACTCAAGATGCCAGAGCTGCCCCGGTCAATCGAGAGAAGCATCCCGACACTCTGCTCCAGTACCGAGATCTACCTCCGATTACAACAACAACTGAGTAATGGAAAGAAGATCTACTTTAAGAGTTGATCTATGGTATAGTATTATGATAACTATGATAACTATGATATATAATAGTATTTATAGATAAATTCTATTACTGAATTCAGTAATAGAATAGCACGACAATGCAATGTGTAATATTCATTATAAGGGTGCGCTCAATCCTCCTACATAAAATCTTTTGATCCATTATATATAAAGAGATTGCATCATTGCAAAGTATACAGAAATGGAGGAGAAAAAATATATCTTGATCACTGGTGGTCTGGGATTTATTGGGACGAATCTCATTCTTCGGCTTCTCAAGGAGGATGAGAGAAACCATATTATCGTAGTCGACAACCTACAATGTGACCAAAACCTCGACTTGATCAAGGCCCAAGGGATTCTATCGCATCCTCGTGTCCGCGTCTACTATCACAACATCTGTGATCACTATCTCTACACTACCCTTCTTCACGACTACTCTCCCTATGATCACCCTATTCGCGAGATCTACCACCTCGCCTCGATCGCATCCCCCATCTGGTACAAGAAGTATCCCATTGAGACACTCGATGTATCGTATACGGGGACAAAGAATGTTCTCGAGTTCGCCCGGAACTATCCCGGTGTCCGCGTTCTCTTGGCATCTTCCTCGGAAGTGTATGGAGATGCGGAGGTCTCACCTCAGCCAGAGAAGTATTTCGGTAATACCAACTCCTATGGTGAGCGCTCTTGTTATGATGAGGGAAAGCGCGTGATGGAAGCGATTGCTTACTCTTATCAGACGGTTTATGGGAAAGATGGAGCGCTCAAGATCAGGATTGCCAGAATATTCAATACCTATGGACCTTATATGAACATTGAGGATGGACGGGTCATTCCATCCTTTATCAAAAGCATCCTCTCTGGGACGTCAATCAAGATGTTCAATGGAGGTATGCAGACCCGATGCTTCAATTATATCGATGATACTCTCAATGGTTTGACCGCATTGATGAAGAGCGATTATTATCAACCAGTGAATATCGGAAATGATCGAGAGATTACGATGTGGGAGTTACTCGAGATTATTAAGGGCGTGGTTCGGGAGAAGTTTCCGGAGTTTCGGGATCGGATAGAGGAGTTGGAGATTGTCCACGGGACGAGTGACAGGGATGATCCCAAAGTACGGCGTCCAGATCTCGGACGTGCACGTGAACATCTCGGATATGTTATAGATACGCGACTGGAGAAGGGACTTGAGGAGACCATTCGGTACTTTATCGCTTGCCAACCGAAAAGAGAGTAACAAATGGTAGCAAATGGTAGCAAATGATGTCGACTTGCGATCAATCTGCACATCGCTTCGCTTGTCGACGAACAAAGTGAGGCGAACCAAGATTAATATAGAATCATATGATCTGTCTGATACTATGATTTGGGGATTTTATAGATGAATTAAGTACGGCTACCTCGTAAACTTGGCAACTGGCTTCCTCTTGGTAGTGGTCTTCCTCTTGGTAATGGTCTTCCTCTTAGTAGTGGTCTTCCTCTTGGTTGTGGTATTATTCTTGGTTGTGGTATTATTCTTGGTTGTGGTATTATTCTTGGTAGAGGTCTTCTTCTTGGTAGAGGTCTTCTTCTTGGTAGGAGACTTTTTTGAGAAAGAGATCTTTGAAGAGACTCTTTTATAACCACCACTTACCTCTTTACCATTCGCAGTACGATTCGCAGCTCCATTCGCAGCTCCATAACCTGTACCATTCGCAGTACTATTCATAGCCCCGGTACCAGTACCATTTGCAGTACTATTCGTAGCCCCGGCACCAGTACCATTCTTTTCGAGTGTTGATAATATCTTTTCCAATAGATCTGTGTATAAACGAGTGTATGCACCGATCGCATCAAACTTCTTCAGAACGACAGTACCTGACATGATTAGCATTTCTGTTACTGAATAATGTACATTCATAAAATAACGCAATTCGGCCTTTACAGTCATGTATTTTTGTACAATGGGGTCTCTTTTCATCGCATTGATTTTATTATATACGACATTCTGATGACCCTTAGTCAACCAAGGAAGTTGACCACCACCCTCGAATAATCGATTCAAACGATCTACATATTCATCAATCTCATCTACCATTTCAAAAATGTTATAACCATTGGGTACACTCTTATCATTCTTATTACCATTCTTGGAAGCCTTTGATATCGCATTTTTTGAGACACTTACAGTGGTCATTGCATTGATCCGATTATGGATAGCCGATACCTTCGATTGATGGTTTACTACTCGCTTGGCTCCCCATTGGGGAGCAGCGATCTGCTGCGACATGAGCAGGGACATGTCGACCGCAGGCGGTAGCCAGTCGTCATCAATGATTTGCTCTATATAAGGTATACTCTCTTCCATAAAGGCGATATGATGCTTAATCTCCATAATAATCTTCAGTAGTACCTTGTAAAACTTCACTGTTTTATCAGCTAACATCGTTTCTCGTCTTTCATTTGCGTTAGGTAATCCCGCATACATGTATTGTGGCTTACGACAACTGGTAAGATAGATATTTGTGTTTGATTCATCTGTAATGATACCTGATTGAGCCGAATACATAATACTATCATGTAGAGTATCAATCGAATATTTCATCAACTGCCTTGGAATGATGTCTTGTCGGTTAAAACGCATTAAAATTAGTGACTGATACTGTGCGTATAAAGCTGGATCACGTTCTTGATTTACATATGCTGTATCCATCCTGTTACCACGAGAATCCATATACAAAGTTCCAAACAACACTTGTTGTAAAAATGTACTCTCGATAAAGGGTGTTGTTCTGGGCAAAAACATATTTGAATACGGAATCATACCGCTATAAAATGTATTGGGATCTGAATTCATATCAAAATCCATATATGGGACAAACATACCCTTACTATAGGATGATAATTGATCATGTTGACGATAAAACATCTTCTTATTCTTACCATACACACCGGATGATATAATCGTTTTCGTTAAACTATAAGCATAATAGTACAACCTTGATCCAAAATGTAATGTATAGTTACCATTAAGTAGATAGAGGGCTATATCACTATACTCTTTGTTTGCATTTGTTGGATGAACCATCGTCCCACCTGCTCCAACCCCACCTGTTCCACCTTCTCTACTATAATCATTCGATACATATGGTTTAATCGATCCGTGCGCCAGAAAAGCAAACGAGTCTCTAAACAAAACCGATATAAACTCACCGATAGATCCATCAAAGTTACTATTGGATGATGCATGAATCACTTGTTTATAGATAGTATAGATCTTGTCTAAGTCCATTGGGTTGAGATGACCCATACTCGTTCTACCATCAGTTGATGATACTGATGATGGTGATCCAGTGGGCATAATAGACAAATTATCATACAGTTTGAAATATGAGAGAAGCGTACTCATCGTATGGTCAACATTCTTGGGAGATCGAAGATCTCCAGAAGGTAGCAGGGACATGTCCACCGCAGGCGGCAGCCAGTCGTCATCATTCTTGATCATACGTCGAATCAAGAGATGTTTTAAGATTCTCTCTACTGAATAGAGGTAATAATTGAAGAATATTAGATTCATCGTCTTTATGCCCTCTCTTTCCCATACTGTATCTACATTCGATACTGATGTATATGCATAATCCAGCAGTGTCTCTTCAAACCATGTTGAGGATTTCTTACTACGATCCAATGGTAAGAGTTGATGGTGATTACCAGAGGCGACTTTCTGAAGGGAGAGCTGGATGATACGTGTAAAGTATGGATTTAGTTGATTCAATTCTCTTACTGTATCTTCCTGTGAACCGGTACCATATAAGATATTACTGAACTTATGGATGTATAATACCATAAACACGTAGAAGTCACCATTCATATTGATTGATTCATCTGGAATAGTATAATTCATGTTACCAAAAAGTGAGTATGTGCTTCGAACAAAATCATACTTTTTAAACGTATTATGCATTTTTTCCATAGTATCATGTCGCTTATTATGTTTTGGAAGGGTATTTGATGGATACTTCTTGGTAAAGTATATGTCAACGATTTCCATAAGACCGAAGATATAGAGTAACATGGTATCTGTTCCTTCTAACACTTTACGTGAGATTTCGTTACGTTTGTATATTGGTAATAAAGTTAATGGTTTGTTATCTTCCGTAGCTTTACCTACAGAACCAACAATACGTTTTAGTGAAGATAAAATAGGCTTATCTACAAGAAACGTAGGCAACATTACAAAGATCGCATCTATAGGTGATTTTATACGTCCATCACTACCAACAAACATATACGTATATTCATCAATGTATTTGAATAATATAGAAATAGAAGTCATTATACCCGTCTTGAAACATGCCTCATATCGATACTTGTATATCGGAGAGATGTATAGAGTACCCTTTGATTCATCAAAACAGTTAAACATGTTGGTGATGATTTGTAGATGACGACTGAGATCCGTAAGCTGAGTATCACCATGATCATCTGATTTCATATACTCAATCGGATAGATTAAGATACGGATGAGCTTCTTGATATTTTCATCTGATAGTTTCCAATGAGAACAGTAATCAACGAACAGATTATGAAGTAAGACAGGAGAGTTATCAATAAGATCATGAAACAAGGTATAGACCTTATGTAGGTAGGACTTGTTACTATTCACACTCCCACTCCCATTCCCGTTCGCATTCCCGTTCGCATTCCCGTTCGCATTCCCGTTCGAATTGTTCCTCCCCTCTAATGGGAATGGCATTATGGAGTTGTTCCATTGATGCTTCTCGAATGGGAATGGTATTACAGAGTTATTCCACGGATGCTTCTTGGTAGAATTCATCTTTGATGGGGTCTGATGCTCTACTTCATTATCATTATTACCGTTACCATTATCATCAGAGAGCATTATGTGAAACTCTATAATATTCACCGCCATATATAGGTAGTATTCAAGCTTACTATGAATATGAAGATCGGATGACGACTGGCTGCCGCCTGCGGTGGACATGTCCCTGCTACTCGCTGCAGATCTTCGATCTGCCAGGCGAGTTGAATTTGTTTGAGGATCAGTTGCCAGACTTTTCCACACGACCTTCTTCTTGGTAAGATCCGTATTCACATAGCTCTTTAACTGACCGATAGTAAACCATCTATTCTCTGGTATCACCTTGCTTTTTATTGTCTTATAGTTGTTACGCCGTACAGGATGGTGGATATTATGTCTGTATGCACAAGGATTACCACTGACGGTGGTAACTTTATGGGAAGCCTCCGCAAAGTGTATATCTGATATATCCCGATATAGGTTGTTATTTAGATTGGTTCTTAATTGCAGGGAGTCGTCATAACGACTACCAACAAATTGAAGAGTCCGACTATTTATGGGGGTTTCTTCAATGTGTCCATTCAACATACTCTTCGCAGTAACTCGAGTAAAATAGTTGTTCTCTAAATTTATATCACTACACCAAGATGGAATAGTGAAAGATGATAAGTAGTTATTACTGAGATCAATGGTATTTACTCTATAGAAATTTTGCTTAAACGTTGTCCCAAATACATATTCATCTATGTATACGATCTCCTGGTAAGAGAGATCAATCTTTGTAACATCATTTGATACGACTGTCGGGTGAGGGTTGATTCGTAATAACTCCTTACCAAAAGGTCCTAAATCACGCAGATGGATAACACAGTTATCGAGGGTTACCTTATAGATACCATACTCCATATTAAGGTCTTGTTGAATGCGTTGAACTGCTTGGTAATCTTGGGTACGCATCCATTCACACGGTACCGAACTTATCGATACTGATGGATTGATTGAATCATTCATTTCAGTAGTGGATGTTAATAAATACTCTTTTTCTCTACCATCACTCGTAGTAGGATAATAGAGATAATCATCATCAACTTCTTGGGTACTATTCGGTGTAGTAGCTGCTCTTCTTTTACGACGATTCACATTTGGCGGTCGTGGTGGCATAACAATATAAGATGCATTATTTACCGTTCCATTATTTGGGGGTGGAGATGGAGGTGGAGCTCCTCCAGCACCTGCTGAGGTAGATTGGGGAAATTTGGATGATGACGACTTGCGCTGCAACTCTGCGGATCCAAAGGATCCCAGCAGAGTTGACGCCCTACTACTCTGTACTCGAGTTGAAAACATCTTATTTTACTATAAATAAAGATCATAATATTTATAGTATTTTATCAAACTTCTTTGATCTTCCATCAGAAGAGAAGATGGTAATAGGGACATGTCCGCCGCAGGCGGCAGCCAGTCGACATATTACGTACGGTTAATCTTACTTGTTCATCACGGTGCTACGACGGTGGACCACTCGGCGACGACGAGTTGTGGTCTTGCGCTTAGTCATCTTCCTCGTAGAGCGCCTCTTCACGGCCTTCTTGGTGCGCTTGGCAGACTTGCGCTTAGTCACCTTCCTCGTAGAGAGCCTCTTGGTGCGCTTAGAAGACTTGCGCTTAGACACCTTCCTCGTAGAGAGCCTCTTGGTGCGCTTAGTCACCTTCTTAGTCACCTTCTTGGTAGACTTGCGCTTCATCGTGCGCTTTTTGCGAGTGACACGGGGCTTCTTCGTAGAACGCTTCTTGGATGCAGCCTTCCGACCAGCCTTCATATGCTTCTTGTGGAACTTCTGGAGCGCCCTGATATCAGCTGAGTACTTCTTGGCACTCTTGGGATCACTACGACGAGTGTAGGTACGGAGTAGGACGAGACGCTTCAGAACGGTGCTGTAGGAGAGACGGCTGACAAGACGCTTCAGAATTGCCATACGCTTTGGGTGAGCCTTCTTGGTGCTGTATGTGCCAAACTCACCTTTGCGAAGACGGGGCAAAATTTTTTTTTCCTTGGGTGTCTTGCCAGGCATTCCCTTGTCAGTCACACAATGTCCCTTTACACGGTGAGAAGCACGCTTCCTGGAACCCTTGGTCTTGTAGCCACGGACGTAGATCTTACCCTTAGGGCACTTACTCTTCTTCATGGGAGCCATTTTCGGTTTGAACGCAGTAAAGAAGTCTTCTTATACTCTATCTTGATATAATTTCCTCCATTAGGATAGAAGATTTGATTTTATGGAGAGATAAAATGGGTAAAGTTGACGACTCCCTGCAACCTTCTGCTCCTCTGCGAGGAGCCAATAAGGTTGATAATATCATAGGATATTTTGCCGGGACACTCAATACGATCGGTTTTCCACTTCTCATCGCCGCGCTTCTACCCAATCTTAACTGGAAGTCCCGTGTTGGAATCTTCTTTGCCCTCTTTATTACCATCTGGATCCTTGGGCTCAATGTCAATCCATATACCTTAAATGACGATAACAAGTATGCGATCCTTAAGCACTTGCCGAGTGAGTACCTCCCCAAAATGCGACTCTTGAAATCGATGGAAGATATCCAATATGTATATAGCACCTTCAACTTTCCCATCATTATCAAACCAACCGTGTGCGCTCGGAGTGGCCGTGGAACGGTGAAATTAGAGAGCATCCATCAACTCTTCGATTGGGCCGAGAAGAACCGCGCAGCTTTTGGAAGCCAACGGCTTATCCACCAATTTATGGTCCAAGAGGCTATTAAAGGCGAGGTGGAGATCGGCGTTCTCGTCGAGAAGATGCCCTACGAGAAGTACGTCCGGATTGTCTCCATCGTCGAGAAGACCGGAACAAGCGCAATTCGAAAGGGTTGCGAAGATATCAAATGCGTAATGCGCGAAGATCTCATCCCAATCCTCCAACCGGCGATCCGAAAGATCAGCGCCCAAATCCCCAACTTCAACGTGGGTCGCTATGATATCCGCTCCACTGAGCAAGATCTGCTCAAAGGGAAGTTCAAGATTTGTGAAGTAAACGGTATGATGGGATTCGACCTGAGAGCGTGGGTTCGGAATGATGCTCTCCGATCCTTCTATGACCACGAACGATGGTTCTTCACACGCCTCTGGATCGGTTTCCTCAATATTGTGACTCTACGCGGTTATAACCCAATCAACCTCATACGTGTGATGTGGACTACTACCAAGAACTCAGTAGAGTGCAGAGATTATGAAAAGTTTTACTCATTGTATTCATAGGTAGAAGGTAGAAGGTAAGATTTTATACATCTAATCGAAAAAGTGACCCAATGCCGGCTTAAAGAGATTTTAACAAAAGGAGTATAGTAACCAAATATTATTAGACTTGCTGTTAATAATATTGCATTTTGCCCTGAAAAGAGATACAAAGACAATCAAAGAAAATCAAAAATGGAACGTCCTATGCGCTTTGGTAATCAGCGCTCGTTTGAGATTGTCGATGATGGGATGAAGGTACGGATTCGGGAATCGATTGAGGAGATGGGAGGGTACTCGATGGAAGGGAAGTATAGCCACGTTCTTAACAAGACGCATCTTCAGACGGTGCGAGAGAATACGGACTCTTATAGAGTCACCGTGGGAACATTTGGAAAGAAGTACTTGATCTATCTTACGAAGATGGATGGGAAGAATTTCGTCTTTTTCATCAACCGGAAGAGTGGCCAGATCATCAAGACGAAGTTCACCTTTATGGCATCCCTCTTTGAGGGGACGATGGCTGAGGGCGAGTTGGTGAGGTACAATTCTGAGACTGGTGGCGAAGATGGGAATGATTGGATTTTCTTGATCAATGACCTGATCTATTACGAGGGGAAGGATCTGATGGCGGAGAAGTGGGAGAAGCGGAATGATGCGCTTCAGGAGATGATCGAGAAGAAGTACCGACACGATGCGGGGTCGCCATTTAAGCTGGTGGTAAAGCGTTATATGTCGGTTGACTATGCAAAGAGTATGGTCAATGATCTGATGCCGCGTTTGAAGTACAAGTGTAATGGGTTGATCTTCAGACACGTAACAGAGTTTGATCGGACATTTGCTTATATCATCCCAGATGGAGAGGCGAAGGAGAGTACGGGAGTTGCGAGGGTGCATAAGAGTTATGGGAGTGGGAGCGGAAGTAGCAGTAGTAATGATTTCCTCGATCAACTTGCACTCGGATGTGAAGTGGTTGCGTTTGAGGGAGAGAGTGATTCTGGAAAGAAGCAGGGAGAGAGATCAGAAGTTCGCCGTGTGGGTGGAAAGAAGCTTTACACAGAGATGGATGACGAGGAAGAGGTGGAACATCATCAGGCGATCCCGGAGAGCAGCAGCGATACTGACTCCGAGAGCGAGGATGAAGAGGAGGTGTTTGAGACCTTTGTGGTCAAGAAGACCGAATACCCTGATGTATACGAGCTCTACAAGATCAAGAGTGGAGGAGCGCTTGAGAAGCACTCCTATGCGGCAGTCTCCGCGATGGCGACCAGCAAGATGATGAAGGGGGTCTTTGCGGAGAGGGAAGAGGCTCAGATGAAGTGCCGTTACAACTCAGGCTTCAAGCGATGGGTGCCCATTGAATGCGTTTAAGTGCATATTAAGTTATAATCATAAATTCTATTACTAAAGATGGTAATAGAATACTATTATATATTATACATATATAATGTTATTTTATATATAAATAACATTTTTATAGAATGTCTTAAGAAATATGAAAGATAACATTTTTTGCGTTTTCTTAGGATAAAGGTTTTCGCTTCCTATAATATAGGAAGTACAATTGAACGATTTTTAACAAAAAAAATGTTAAAGACATACTCTTGTGGCATTTGTAAGACGAAGCCGGATCAGATCTCGCATCATAAATTGCATTTGGGAACGGGTAAGCATAAAGATAAGAGGGAACTCTTCGAGCTTCGTCTAAGTAAGATCCAGGGTGATGATCTGATATTAGAGTATGGTACGAATGATATGGAGGCAATTGTAAAGAGTATCGAGACCATCATTGAAGATAAGAAGGCTGGTAACACGAGTAATCATTTTATAGATAAAATGGAGAAAGTGATTCAGGGTGAGTCTGGAAAGGAGAGTGAGGAGGAGTCAGATAACTCAAATTACGCAAGTGATCAAGAGATACTGAAGAAAATGGAAGAGTACAACCTGATCTCGAATAGGGAGGCACTGAAGGATAAGATCCACCATATTCACAACTATATGAGAAATCACGGCGCTGGATATGGTATGAATGCACTCAAGGTCTTCAATATCCTTTATGGATTGAAGAAGATTGAAGAGAATGGGCTGCTGGAGAAGGTTGGATTATCAGATGTGTGCCGTTTTTCTGGACTTATTGAGCTTGCCACTGGAGGAAGAATGGAGAAGCTTGCAGAGACGATCTATGGAGAAGTTCTGGATACACTGTACGGTCATCCTCTGATGAAATCAATCCTCTTTTATGAGATTCCCAAGAATATGAAGAGTGACGTTCTTGCTACGCTTGTACGTGAGATTGATTCCATTACCAAGATTGAGAAGAGCTGTAATGTACAGCTTTCTGGTAAGATCTATGAGTACTTTATCGGTCGTGATGAGAGTGCGATCAGTGAGCTCGGCGCATATTTTACTGATCGTCATATTGTCAACTACATCTATGATAAGCTTAATCCTGAAGTGATGGAAGATGGCACAATCCACGAGATGATTGATATGTTCGGTGGAAGTGGTGGTTTTACGACAAGCTATATTCAGAAAATACTTCAGAGTGATGTTGAGATAAACTGGGAGACGGAGTTATGCAAGGTATACCACTTTGACATGAATGAGGATGTAATCAAGTCAGCAGCTCTGGAGTTCTTCTGTATGACGGGGGCTCTACCTATGATCGGTAAGCATATGGGCTATAAGAATTCATTTAAGGATGAGTTCTATCTTGGTCAAGATGAGCCCAAGAAGTTTCATTACATATTGTCAAACCCGCCCTACGGCGGGGACAAAAGAAGGAAGAGTGGTGAAGAGGTTAAACAGGAGAAGATCAAGGCATATATCCAGAATGAAGTTAAGGAGTTAATGAAGGACTCCGCTAAGAATAAGAGCGTGATCGAACTTCGCAACAAGCAGCTCAAGATGATAGAGATGAAAGAGAAGGAGGCTTTAAAGGAGGAAGAAGAGAAGAAGGTTTGCCTTTCATCCAGCAGTGATCGTATCCAGGCTTTTGCCCGGAAACACAAGCTAAAGGCGAATGACAAAGAGGCTGTTTCACTAATCCAGCTTATGGATATGTTGGCACCTGGTGGCACTACTGTAGGGGTTCTGAAGGAAGGTGTCTTCTTCGACAAGAAGTACAGTGATATTCGCAAGTGTCTAATCAAGAACTTTAATGTGAGGGAGGTGATTAGTGTACCTGCTGACTCGTTTGAGAATACGAAGACGAAGACAAGTATCATTTTCTTTGACAATACGGAAGAGAAGACATCCACAGTCCGGTTCTCTGAGCTGATCGTAGAAAAGTACTCAGAAGATGCGTTTGAGGAGATTGATGGCGTCATTGTCCTTACGGAGAACAAGGATGATATCGCACGAGTCTATGACTCATACATCTCAGAGGCTACTGTTGAGGAAATTCTTACGAACAAGACAGTATCCCTTAATGGTAAAGAGTATAATAAGAAGGAGATAGTACCAGGAGATCACTATAAGATGGTTCGTTTGGGTGATATATGCGAGTACCAAAATGGATATGCATTTAAATCATCCGAGTATGTTAGCGAAGGGGTCCCACTCATTACAATTTCACATATCAAGGATGAACGTATCGTGTTTAGTGGTAACCATTACATCAAGGAAGACATACGTTATAAAAATGTAGAGATTATGAGAGGGGATATTATCATTTCACTTACTGGTAAGAAACCAAACATGTGTTCTATTGCGATCAATCAACATACACACAAACAGTACTTAAATCAGCGCTGTGCTATATTACGAAACTTTACAGGTATCACATCACAGTATTTTATGTGTGTATTCCAAAGTTACATATCAGGTTATATCAATAAGAACATAGGTGGTGGTACAAATCAGGATAATGTATCTATTCTTGATATACTGAATATCAAGATCCCCATCCCCAAGTCCCCAGTAAAGATGAAGGAGTGGGTTGATAAGATCTCGCTATCATTCAACAAGAGGATTGAGGTAGAGGAGAGAATCAAGAGTCTTGAGAAGATGGTAAAGAGTCGGATTATGGAAATTACTGAGAAGGAAGAATGTGAGGAGGTTGAGCTGGGGAGTATTTGCGATGTCAAGTCGGGTAAAGCGATCAATCGTTCAGATCGAAATGGAACGGCATACCCATATTATGCATCGAATGGCATTATTGGATATGTAGACGAGGCTATATTTGATGGTAAGTATATAGTGTGTGCTCAAGATGGTAGTATTGGAGCAACATACTTAGTTACAGGTAAATTTTATGCGAGCAACCATGTATGGGTAGTTAAGACGGAGTACATCAATTACATGTACTATATACTAAAGTATATGGTTGACTATACAGCATTCATAACAGGGTCAGTCATCCCTAAGTTATCAAAGAGGATATTAGAGTCTATCAAAGTAAAGATTCCAAAGAACCGTGATCTGATCAAGGCTCTTGAACCTACCTTTGAAGAGATGGAACTTCTACAGAGTCAACTCAAAGAGTTTGAGATTCAATACAATCAGTACATCACAGAGCTTTCAAAGGAAGCTATCAAAGGTGAAAGCGCAGCTCCTCTTACAAAGAGATTATTAAGTGAGCATGATAGTATTTCTTCCTCAACGGGCTCTGCTGGTAATCCAGAAACATCATCTATTATATCCAAGAGCAGTACGAAGTCAAAGACGAGTACTACATCATCGGTTGGCATCCCTTGTGGAGCTATGATGAAAAATGGTAGCACTTGTCAATGCAAAGGAAAAACGGAGTTTAACGGACGTTGTGGTAAGCATAAGAGCTCTTAATCATATATACCATCATATAACCATACCATCATATAACCATACTATCATATAACCATACCATCATATAACCATACTATCATATAACCATACTATCATATAACCATACTATCATATAACCATACCATCATATAACCATACCATCATATAACCATACCATCATATAGTTTATACTATTACTGTTATTAGTAATAGTATATGTTGTATAGTAAAATAATTTATGTTATGAGGGTTGATTACCTACGTCTCTTTTCGATACCCAGTTCCAGTTGAATATGCCGGAAGTCTTTGTAAAAGAGTCCGGGATACACAGGGAGTTGAGGATGATTCTTACATTGCTTCTCATACTCATCTGAATTCTTGATCTGGAGCTCCTTACAGAATTTGACCCAATCATCTTTTGACTGGATAAATCTTGACGTATCATACCCCATAAAATGGTACCAATCTCTCCATACACCACGGTCCTTGAAGTATCTCTCTGGATCTGCTATATAATGATCATGCACATCCTTCTGAAGATGATAATCTTGGATCGTTTCAATTGCCATTCTGCGATTCAGTAACCGCATATACTGATACTCATCCTCTTCTGGAGTTGCCTTTGATGGAAGTGCCCTACTATGCTTCAATTTCATCTTCAGTAACCCTAAACTCTCTTCACAATCATCATCCAATGATATGATGATTGGGAGATCCAACGATCCATCTTGTGATGCCTTCTTATCATGTTCATCCTCTTTGGGAAGTGGTACTGAGAGCTTGGATAGCTTGATCTTTTGCTCAATCATATCATCATGACATCGCATATCATAAATAATCCGCCGACACTTCTCAAATGAACTCTCACCCAATTCATTGATCTCTTTGTTATCAATGTAAGGAAGGATTACGTACGCCTTCTTGTCCAGATGTTCTCGATCCATACGATTCGGTCGGAGCGCCGACTGAACAATTCGGATCTCTGAGCTCATGTTCTCCGCGAAGGTCACTCCATTCAGTCGTGGTAGGTCAAACCCTTCTCCAAAGATGAAGACCGATGATATAATCCCTCTACGCGCTCTTGAGAACCTACATATGTCACACTTACATAAACCCATCGATATAGTTCCCTTTTTACATTCAAGCTGAATACCCTTCTTGCGAGAATGTAGGTCATTCAGATAAAGATCGTCCTCTGTATACGTAATACTACCATAATTGATACCATCAAATGTGATGAGTCCTTTCTGAAGAATCTTCTCTACATATGAGTTTATAATCCGCGCGTTCTCTGTATTGTTACAATATACCAATACGTGCGTTAAGTCAGCATACTTCTCCATGGACTTCAACGTCATATATGCGGATATAAAGAGCTCCTTATTCTCTACCTCGATACCAACTTGCCGTATGATGTAATCAATTTCATACTCACTATTTGACAGTACGTGTAATGAGTAATCAGTGATTCGTTTGTTATCAATCGCCCATCCAATACTTTTCTTATCAATCACCTTACCAAAATGGTCCTCATCATCCATTGAATAGATCTTGGAAGTGCCATTCATAACTTGCCGATCATCTTGAAGGTACTTTGGAGTTGCCGTCATAAAGAGCGAGTACTTACTACGTACTCTATGAAACGCACTATACTTACCCTTCAGTAATTTCTTTTCCATAGAGACAAGATGATGAGCCTCATCTCCAATCTTCATATCAAAATCGATCTGCGAGTCTGCCGACTCTTCATAACTACTTACCAGATAATGCGATGAATGATACGTAGTGATAATAAACACTGGAGATGATGATGTACCTTTAGCCAGTATAGATGCGATTCTCTTTCGAACACGGATTAGATAGGCATTTTTGATAGATTCCTTTTCAGATTCACTACTTAATGATGATGATGACTCAGTTAGAGAGTCCACATACTTACACTCTCGAGTAATCGTTGAATCAGTCCCCATAAAATAGATATTCTTATCGTTCCCAGGATATACGCGTAAAATTTCACTCTTCATCTGCTTCTGAAGATAGAGCGAAGGAACACCGATCAATATCTTAGATAAACCCATCTGAGATATGATAAGCTGCGCTAATAGAGCCTTACCTAATCCACACGCCCAATGAATCTGCCCCTTATCGCTCATCTGAAAATGTGTCTCAATGCCATCTAATACCTCTTGTTGATGGGCAAGAGGTTGTATACTGCTACTTATAGTGGTGGGCTCATAGATTAGATCTGATGTACGTTCAGTGACTGGTTCCGATAGTGGTTGAATGATCGAACTATGACTATCGTCAGGAGAAGAAGACGTAAAAAGAGATGAGATTGACGAGAGAGATGATGTCGAATCACTCTCATACCCGTTATGATCATACTTCTTGTAGGTCATCTCTTCAATCTCTTGTTCTGTCAAGATATGATACTCAATCTGTATCTTCTTTAACTCATCCTCCATACGATGTATGATTGACTTATCATAGAACTCCGTCCCTCCATTCTCATAATAGCAATGGAGACCATCTGCGTTAAACTGCGATTTAAGACGCCGTTCTACCTTCTTCGCCTTCTTATTCAATACCTCAAGAACATACACAAACTTTCCTGGCTTCATCTCATACGTTGTATACGTTTTATTTCGGTCCATCAGAGATAAAGTATATCCGAACTTGTAGGCATCATACTCGGTCGTCTTGTATGACTCGTGATCTCTCAAATACAAGTAACCCTTCTTCCCTGAAATCTTCTGTGCCATTGATGCGAATGTTTATTGTAGTATGATGATAACTGATCAAGTGTATTAGATCCGGTTTGCTTTGGACTCTCTCTATACCGTGTCATAATATACATTTATCATTTTTTCAATATGATGAATAAAATCAGATTTATCTATAGATAGAATAGTAGTATTTAACATACATCCTGATAGATAAAATGAAATTGGATTATACCCAAAGTATCACAGACAATAGTAACATCACTCTGACACCTGCTTCGGCGATGACTGGAGGCGGTAAGAAGCAACGTGGCGGTGGATATGTGGGAGTGAGTTTTATGCCTGAACAACAGATCTCCGGAATGTTGGGCCGCATGTCCTATGGACCACGCTGTACACCCGTTTTTCGGACCTATCCTGATCCACTCTATCAAGCAGGTGGTGGGAAGGAGAACCCTGATTGTGATTGTGATGAAAAGGAGTCACCAACCCCAATGACTGAAAAAGAGGCTCAAAGCGCATCTCTTAGTGAGCTCTCTCGAATGCTCGGGGGATCCCCAATATCTCCGATATCGCAATTTTCACTCATCTCCGCAAGTTCCTCGATCTTTGCCCCAATGAATATCAATCAGATAATCAGTATAATTCTCCTTCTCTTTGGACACGCCTATCTTACACGTTCTTCCGCATCTCCAAAGAAGAACTCGTCACATCGTGATCGTATTCTCGGAGGCGGAAGTATCGAACCATCCTCAACAGAGTCCCAACAAAAGATCCGAGGTGGAGGTGGTCCACTTCTCGCCCCGATTTTAATGCCCCTCGGCCCCGGCAATCTGGTCGCAATCGCAGCAATTTTACTCCTCCACTACTTCGCAACTCGTCGTGAGCGTATGATGACGGCTATGAAGGGCGGTAGTAAGTCAATGGAATCATTCCAATCGGAGAGTCTCTTTGAGAAAGAGATGAAGATCCACCAGATGCTCGGAGGCAACTCCCTCTACCGCGAACTCGAAGAGAGCTTCCTCACTGTAAAACCTTCTGATGATCTTCTTGGTGGCGGGGTTAAAGGAAAATTACGGGGGACTCGGGAAAAGAGGAAAGGTAAGATTGCCGCGTTGATCAAACCAATCGGACACGAAAAATTCAAGGCACCCGGCTTCATCCGCGACCTCAAGAATCTCTTCCGCCATTACTACTACACGATCTACAAAGAGAAGAGCTCCAAGAAGATGGCTGGGGGTGGTCTGGCCAAAGGAAAGCAGATGGCTCACTCCAAGCGTGCTGTCCGATCCTTCCAACGGATCTATGATATGATTGCCCCCATTGCAGTCGCTCTCAAACTCAAGTCCGCTGAGAAGCGAAAGAAGATGAAGAGGGCAGTTGCGAAGAAATAAAAGATTAAAGAGGCATCGACTTCACGGAATCATTTGGATCTTGATCAACATACTGAAAATAGACAAAGTAGACGAGCAAGGTAACCAAAATTGCAAAGAAGATGTCAATCGTGTAATGGTTTCTGGCCGAGATGATAAAGATGAGCATTAAAGCAAAGAGGATGTAATAGTTCTGAAGGATCGTGCTCGAGGGGAAGAGACGGTAATGTCCACAGAGCAAGAGGAGGAGTAAGGTCTTGGAGGTATGACCCGAGAAAAGGAGATCATTACAACTTCCAAAGAAGTCGTGAAACTTACATACCTGAGAGGCATCGGGCAACAAGGTCATCATAAAAGCACACGAACGGAAGATTGTCAAGACCGCGTATAGATAGAAGAGCGAGTAGAGAAGCTGAATATTGGGATGAAGGATGAAATAGGCCAAGATGGATAATGAAATTACTACCATTAATCCCTCTGCAATGTAATTACTATACTTACTATATGGGATCAGATTGTGACCCAGATCATAGAGCCGCTTCTGAGGATAGTTCTTGTAATAGGTCTGAGCAATCTCATAAATCCGCTTCTTACAGATCGGTGATATGATGAAATAGGCCACATAAAAGCATACATAACTGTAGATCAGATTCCGATAATAGTAGCCCTTCCGGTTGAGATCCTCTGATTGATCGCCAAAGAACCACGTCAAGAGAGCATCATATCGAGATGGATCAAAGTAGTAGAGATAGAGAAGTACTACGAGCGCAATCGTGAAGATCCAATAGATCACCCTTCCGGTGAAGTCTTTCATTTAAGATGTCAAATATACTATTTTATATATAGATTATATTACTGGATCTGGTAATATAATATGGTTATATGTATGATATGCTCGTATGGATCTTAGAGACGAATGAATGCGATGATCTTTCGAAACTCGATCGCTTCGGGATAATCCGCGAATGGTTCAATCGCAAACGTTCGATCACGCTCATTCGAAAGCTTCCCGACAATACTATTACCCAGTTCAAATTTAGTTAAAGAATAAATGATATCATCACCTCTTTTCATCAAGTGAAGAATACGTCCTCCCTGAAAATAACATTGAATCGAGTTCTCTGTCTCCACAAATCCACACATACGATAATATTGAGTTAATTTATGTTTATCTGATCTTAAAAACATCGCCTGAAAACCCAAAGGACCCACCTTCTCAAGGTCTGAGCGAATCACAGAGATTCCAAGACAGGAAGCACTCATCTGAATCAATATAAGC
>JACCEC010075333.1_pt1 | contig 26287 bp, 26 predicted proteins | sample 7450121 | NCBI WGS metagenome assembly JACCEC01 (sample SAMN15323455, study PRJNA562643) | freshwater metagenome | isolation source: river surface water | place: USA:Blue River Watershed | collected 2017-08-18 | reverse complement strand
CTGGATCGACAGACGCCACACGAAGCATTTACCTCGCTGCTGCCAGCGGTCCCAATGGCAGCGTAAACCCGCAGGTCTTCCACTTATAAACTAGGAAAATCTGTTCAAACAACCCCGACCACTTCTGTGCACCAGTCCTGAAACGTTAGTATTTGTCGGATTTGCTGTTGTTCTTCTGCTTTAGAATCGGTTTCATCACAAACCATCACGATTAACTGGAGATTTCGTTATGTCCGTGTTCTCTCATTATCAACGTCAGCGATGGGTTGCGGCTGTTGCGGCATCCTCACTGGCTTTTTTAGTCGCCGCTTGCGGTGAGGGGTCGGGTGTTGCCGGCAACAAAATGGCGATGGCACCGACACCTGGTCAACCGGTATACACCATGATCATTGATGCAGGCAGTAGCGGGACTCGGATCAACTTCTACGAAGTAACACCGGGTAATGGGGGTTATCCCAAGATCACCATGCTCGAAAGCCAGGATTTTGATGACAACGGTATCAATGATTACCTCAACAAGACCGGCACCATTGACCCGACTTCATGGGCTGACGCCAAGAGCTCTCGACTCCCAGCTGGTTATGCGCCGGTGGGATGTAATTTGACGGCAACGTCGAGTAACGGCGGTCCCAATGATGTCGGCCCCTGCGTGCTGCAGCCGCTGTTGGATTCGATGAAAACCGCGATGGACAAAGTGAAGGCGACGCCTGACCAGGTCAAGGTTGAGCTCTTTGCAACGGCCGGCATGCGCACCATGTCGAAATACAACGGCGGTAAATTTGACGATGCGGCGATTACTGATTTTTATAATGGGATGAAGAGTTATACCCAAAGCAAAGGCTTTGTGGCGGGTGAATTCCGAACCAGTGACGGTAACAAAGAAGAAGGTGTCTGGACTTGGGTGAACCTGAATGATCAGTATTACAACGCCTTCGGGGGTAATACGACCTATCACACAAGCGCTCCGGAGACACGGGGAAATTTCGAAGTTGGTGGTTCTTCCATGCAGGTTGCCTTCCCGACAACCGCCATTCCAGTAGGTGACGCTAACAATGTCTACCCCGTGACCATCAACGGTAAAACATACAATGTATTCAGTAAGACCTATCTTGGTTTAGGCGGAGACGATACCCGCAAATTTGTGCGTGCCTATGGTTACGACAAGACCAGCACTGCGGGTTACACAGGTCTCGATTGCTTTGGGTCTCACGCGACAGCGTCGAACGCCAAAGAAGACAGTGGCGTAACCTTGTTCAAAGCCTCGTTCTATTCCAGCAAAAACCTGCCGGCAGATAACGCCACGGGCGTGGAGTGGAAAGAGGTCTTGTCGAACAGCGGTGCGGGCACTCCCTTGGTGTTGAGCGGTCCTGGGCAGTACAACTTTAAAACTTGTGCTGCTAAATACAACGAGGTCACTCTCGCCGCTATGGCGCTGCCCAGAAACAACAACGGGGTCGAGAAAAAAGATGCCTACACCGATTTGGCGACCAAAGTCGGGCAGAGCATTGCCCCCTTCGTCGGATTGGATAACTTCTATTTCGCCACAAACGACTTGAAACTTGTGCCCAAAGATCAGGTAAAAACACCGATCACCGAGGCGCAGGTTAAAAATGCGATTGCGACGGTTTGCCCCGACAATGGTGCCGGTCCAGCACCGAAAGACGTGACTAAGGCACGGTTAAAGGACTTCCGAGTCTGTCCGGATGCGGCCTACATGTATAACTTCCTGTGGCAGGGCAATACAGCAGAGGCGCCAGGTTTGTTTGGTCCGGGTAAAACGGCGAAGTATGACGGCGTGGTACCGAGCAAGATTAACAAGCAGGCAGTACTGACCTGGTCGCGCGGTTACCTGTTGCTGAGGTATGCGAACTAAATAACCCAACAAAAAAGCCGACCCTCATGGTCGGCTTTTTTGTTGGTATCTACCAAGGCGTAAATGTCAGGATTTGTCGGAATTCATTGCCCTCTTGGTGGCCTTCTGGGTGCTATTGTTCGTGGGGATTATGCCACTCTACAACTTACATGTGACCCTTAGATAAGTCTTGAAATCCCCTAAATTTGATCTGGCTTCTGCATGGCCCCAATGGAAGCAGCGATACCTTTCCCGGGTTGGCTTGACGACCTTAAAAGCCAGCCTGAAGGCCGCCATTGTATGGCTTCGTGCACAGCTGGTCGAAGTGCGCGCGAAGGCTGGGCAATCGTCTACGCTCACGATTCGCCCGGAGCGTGTATCGGCCTGGATTTGTTTTGTGCTGATCTTGCTGATTGCGTTTTGTGCCACCTACTGGGTGATGCGTCTGGCGCGCACGGTATTTCCGCCGCAGGTATCGTCGAAAGGTGTGGTTTTTTACGAGGCAGCGTCGAGTCAGCGGGTACGAACGCTGTTCGGCGAAAAAGATTTTGATCCATCGCGTCTGATTTTACGCGGCGTGATGATTACGGGCGCAGAGGCGGGTGTCAATCAGGGCGTGGCGCTGATTGAGGCTGACGGCAAACCAGCAGAGACCTTGGCCATTGGCGAGATGATGTCACCGGGGATCCGTCTAGAAAAGATCTCGCCTGAGAGCGTGGTAGTGCGCTATCAGGGGAGAGCCTATGAATTACAACAATCCACTGCTAATTGATCGGTGAGCACAGTGAGTGATTCCAAAATGAATGTCGTGTTACGTAGCTTGGCCGTCGCGTCACTGATCGGGACGCCGTTGAGCGGTTCTTCGGTACAGGCACAGTCGCTACCCAATCCCCCATCGGGGCAAACGGCCCCTCAGGCGGCAACGATTACTTTGTCGTTCCAGAACGCCGATGTTGCGCCAGTGGCGGCTGCGGTGGCGAAGGCGGTGGGCAAGACGATTATTGTCGATCCGCGGGTCAAGGGCAAAGTCACGCTATTTACGCCGCAACCGGTCACGCCGCAGACGGCGCTGGATATGTTCTCGTCGGCTTTGCGTTCAGCCAGCTTTGCTCTCGTGCAAGTCAATGGTTCGTACCGAGTTATTCCCGATGCCGATGCTCGTGTACAGGGTAATGCGGTGGTGACGCAGGATAGCCCGGAGGGTGACCAAGTTGTGACCCGGGTCTTCAAGATCAAGCAGGATTCTGCCGCCAACCTGGTCAATGTGTTGCGTCCGCTCCTGACGCAAAATAGTTCGATTACTGCCAACCCCGGCAATAACACGCTGATCGTGACGGACTACGCCAGTAACGTGAAACGTGTCGCCAAGCTGCTCGACTCGATGGATGAACCCTCGATTGGCGATGTAAAGGCCATTCACCTGCGCTATGCAGTGGCCATCGACGTGGCGAGTATTCTGACCAAGATGGTCGAGAGCACAGCGGGGGGGCTACCTGGCGGCACAGACAACAAAGTGGTTGTGATCGCCGAGCCGCGCAGTAATTCAATTCTGATCAAATCGTCGAATCCGGAAAAGATTCGTCAGCTTCGTAGCCTGGTCGCCAGGTTGGATACCCCCTCGGCAAGCAACGGCAATATGTGGGTGGTGCCGTTGAAGAATGCCGAGGCAAGTAAGCTCGCCGTAACTTTGCGTGCCATTGTCGCTGCCGATTCGTCGCTGTCACAACAAGCCGGGGCATCGAACGCCGGGGCATCCAGTATGTCATCCCCCATGTCGCAACCTAATATGGGTGCCCTGCAACAGGCGGCGCAGAGTGGGCTTGTGGGTGGGGCTGCGGGCGCTGCCGCTGCACCTGGGGGGGCTGCTGGAGGAAGCAGCGCCGCTGCAACCGGAGCGCTAAGCAGTACCAGTCAGCCGAATGTAGGCGGCTTGATTCAAGCCGACACCGCAACCAACTCGCTCATCATCACAGCTTCGGAAACGTTTTATCGTAATTTGCGTGAAGTCATTGAGAAACTTGATCGTCGCCGTACTCAAGTCTACGTCGAGGCGCTCATCGTTGAAGTCGAGTCAACAAACTCAGCGCAGCTAGGTATTCAGTGGCAGGGTCTAATTAATGCGGGTGGTCAGAATGTGCCCTTTGGTGGTACAAACTACAGCAGTCCACCAGCAGGGGTGAATGTAGTCAATCTAAGTAGTGCCGCAGCAACCATACTTAATCCAGCCGCAGGAGGAACGCCAACATTGGCGAGCTCAAACGGCCTAAATATCGGCATGCTGTCGAAATTTGGTGGCAACTATACCGTTTCTGCATTGATATCAGCATTGGATAAAGAGGGGGGGTCTCGTGTCCTGTCAACGCCCAATCTGGTGACGCTCGACAACGAAGAAGCCCGCATTATGGTGGGACAGAACGTGCCAATTCTAGCCGGGGCATATACAACCAATGCGACATCCCAAACCACGCCATTTCAAACTTTTAACCGTTTAGATGTGGGTATTCTGTTGCGAGTTCGGCCACAGATTTCTAATAACGGCACTATTAAATTAACCGTCTATCAGGAAGTATCAACCGTTGCGCCAGCAGCACCAACGGTCGTTTCCAGCCAGGGTTATACCATTAACAAACGTACGATCGAATCGAACGTTATCGTGGATGATGGTCAGATGTTCGTCATCGGTGGTCTGATCGGTGATGACTATTACGATACCTCGGATGGCGTGCCATTCCTGAAAGATATTCCGCTCATTGGCGCCCTGTTTCGCTATGACTCTAAAACACGTAAAAAAAGCAACTTAATGGTATTTTTGCGCCCCTACGTCATTAAGGATGCGCAAGCGGCTGAGCAAATAACAACCAATCGGCAGGAGTATATGCAGGGTAAGCAGGACAGCTTCAAGCAATTACCCATGTTGTTGCCAAGTGAGAATCTGCCGACCATGGAAAATGTCAAAACCCCGCTGGTAAACCCTGGCAAATTGCCACCAACAGCACCGACCCTGCGCCCCTGATTTTTTGGTCTAGATCATGAAGCAGACGATACCGTTTCCGTATGCCAAAGCCAACGAGGTGCTCCTGGAGTGGGATGAGACACGCCGCTTGCCGGTGCTCTACCACTCCCGGCAGACCCCTTTGTCGGTGCTCCAGGAAATCTGCCGGCTGAATGGGGCGGTCGAGCGTCACATCGAAGAGCGCGAACCCCTGTTCAAAAGACTTAATGACAGTTATGCCCGCGCCGAACAGAACGCGGCGCAAGTGGTCGATGAGGTGGGTGAGGCACTTGATCTGACCAAATTACTGCAGGATATGCCGGAGTCGGTGGATCTGATGGAAACGACCGACGACGCACCGGTCATCAGAATGATCAACAGCTTACTCAGGCAAGCCACGCGTGATGGGGCATCCGATGTTCATATGGAGGCTTTCGAGCGGCAATCTGTTGTACGTTTTCGGGTTGATGGTGATTTACGCGATGTGGTCGAGATGCGCCCTGATCTACACGCGGCGCTGGTGTCGCGGATCAAGATTATGGCTTCACTGGATATTGCCGAAAAGCGCTTGCCACAAGATGGTCGGATTTCGATCCGGGTGGGTGGCCGTGCGGTGGATATCCGGGTGTCTACGTTGCCGACCGCGCACGGAGAACGTGTGGTGATGCGGCTTCTGGAAAAGAACTACGATCGATTGGATCTCAAAACCCTGTTGGTCGGCGAGACCTACGAGGGTTTCAATAAGCTGTTACATAAGCCACACGGCATCGTGCTGGTAACCGGCCCTACGGGTAGCGGTAAAACCACCACGCTCTATGCCTCCTTGCTGGCACTGCGATCTAAGACTACCAATATCATGACGGTCGAAGACCCGGTCGAATACGATCTCGAGGGTGTCGGCCAGATTCACGTCAATTCTAAAATCGACATGACCTTTGCACGGGCATTGCGGGCGATTCTCCGGCAAGACCCGGATGTGGTGATGATCGGTGAAATCCGTGATCTGGAAACGGCACAGATTGCTGTGCAAGCTTCATTAACGGGCCATTTGGTGCTGGCCACCTTGCATACCAATAGTTCACCCGCCGCAGTGACCCGGCTCATGGATATGGGGGTTGAACCCTTTTTGCTGGCGTCTTCGTTGCTGGGAGTTCTGGCGCAGCGGCTGGTACGACAATGTTGTCCGCAATGCCATGGTAGCGGGTGCGATGCCTGTGGCCAGAGCGGCTATGCCGGGCGTATCGGTATTTATGAACTGATGCAAGTGACAGACCCCCTGCGCGAGTTGATGCACAAGCAGGCATCAGAGGCAGAGATTCGCAAGCAGGCAATTGCCGACGGGATGCATACGTTAGCTGACGATTGTGAGCGTCTGGTGAATCTGGGCAAAACGACCCGTGAAGAAATGCTGCGTGTCACAGGCAGCATGAACCTCGACGACTGAAAGGGTATTGAAGATGGCCCGATTTCAATTTGTCGCAGTGACTTATGATGGCCAGACCGAAAAGGGCGTGGTCGAAGGTGAGTCCGTTAAGGGTGTACGCCAGCAGTTGATCGATCGGGGGTTGGTGCCTACATCGGTGGCTCCGGAGTCTGATGCTGCCCCAAAATCAGGCTTGGCAGCGCTATTTTCTGGGCAGCGGTCGATCAAGGCGGCAGACTTGGCAGTTGTCACGAAACAGTTTGCTTTGCTCGTCCGTTCGGGCCTGCCGCTGGATGAAGCGCTGAAGCTGCTGGCTGACGAGTCGCCAAAGCCCGCAACACGCGCGGTGCTGATGGCGATGGTCAAAGATCTGCAATCCGGGGTGCCGCTCTCGAAAGCCATGCAGGGCCAGTCGGCGACCTTCGACAAACTTTACCAGTCGGTGGTGGCGGCCGCCGAGCAATCGGGTCTGATGGGCCCGGTACTCACCCAGTTTGCCGAGTTTCTCGAGAAGCGCCAAGCCGCCAAACAGAAGGTCATTGCGGCGATGGTGTACCCGGCCATGCTGATCAGCGTGTCTTTTCTGGTCATGATTGTGCTGATGACCTATGTCATCCCGCAAATTACCCGGGTGTTTGAAAGCACCCGTCAGAAACTGCCGGTGATGACAGAGGTGGTGATGGCTATTTCACAATTTCTGACGCACTGGGGCTGGTTGTTGCTCTTGTGCCTGGTGATCTCGGGTTGGGTTGTGCACCGCATTTTGCAGAATCCAGCAGCACGCCTGCGTTTTGATACGCGTTGTTTGAGCATGCCGCTGATTGGCCCCGTGCTCCTAGCGCATGATACGGCGCGCTTTGCCAACACGATGTCGATGCTTGTGGGGGCCAACGTGCCGATACTCTCGGCCTTGAAGAGTTCGCGCGATACGCTCAACAACCGCTATCTGCAGGCGGCTATTGAAACCACCGAGCTACAAGTTCGAGAAGGCACCTCTTTGTCCAGAGCGCTGGGGGCGCAAGGTGTTTTCTCGCCGCTGTTTGTGCACATGCTCCGTTCCGGTGAGGCAACGGGTCAGCTGGCCGACATGTTGAAATTTGGTGCGGAAAACGCCGAGTTTGATGCCGACAAGACCACCCGGATATTTACCAGTGTTCTGGAGCCGGTGATGATTCTGTTCATGGGCTCGATGGTGCTGGTGATTGTGATGGCCGTGATGCAGCCGATTCTGGAAATGAACTCGGGCGTTCGCTAGTACCATGCAAATACTTTTTGTGCGGAATGCGCGATCCCCGGTACGGCAACTGACGCTGTCGGGTAAGAATCTGCTCTTGTTGCTGGCAGGCCTGCTGACGGTACTGATGCTGCTGAATCTCGTCGCCACCTGGTTACTGTCGGTGCTGGGTTTTACGGCGCCGCCAGCTGCGGTGAATGGCGCTGCCGAAACGCGCTACGAGCAGAAGCTCACCGAGTTGGGGGCGCAGCTTACTGAACTGGGCATGCGTGTCAAACGACTGGATGCGGTGCGTCAGCAGATGATTGACGAAGCGCCGCCGGTGCCCAAGTTACCCAACAGCCCATCGCCTGAGAAAACTGTACCGTCCACGGCAAAGACAGGTGGCCAGGGCGGACCGATGATTGCGGTTGCAGCACCCATGCCGGAAAGCGATTCGTTTCAGGTGCGGATCGATCGCTTGGCGCTGGGGATGCAGGACCTGCAACTGCAGACCCGGCAATTGTCGGATCGTCTATACACCTTGAAGTATTGGCAGGCGAGCGCGCCAACGGGATATCCGTTGCCGTATATCGTCCCGGTGAGCAGCTTGCCGGGGATGCGGATGGACCCATTTACGGAATTGCCAAGTTGGCATGCCGGCACCGACTATGCGGCACAAGCCGGTATGCCGATTCTGGCAACAGGGGATGGCTATGTGATCCGTGCCGAATGGGACAATGACTTTGGCAATGTGGTCGAAGTGTTGCACCCGGGCGTCAACACAACCACGCGTTATGCGCACGCCGAAGCCCACTATGTGAAAGTGGGGCAGCGCGTCCGGCGTGGGGAGGTGATTGCCCGAGTCGGTTCAACCGGTCGTTCGACGGCTCCCCATTTGCACTACGAGGTACGTTCGTCGCGTTGAATCCGGTGTTGTTTTAGAACACCAGTCGGTAGGTGTCGCCCTGGCGGCGGCCGATGAGCCCCAAAAGACTGCTCAGGGCTTCTTGCGATTCTGGCGTAGCGCTGGCTTCGCCCTGACCTGAGGTTCTGCCACCCGCCGAGAAGGTTCCCTCGGCTCTGAGGATGAGCGGTCCCTCGTTGGTGTCGAGTGTGTAGTTGACGCTGTGGCCCGATAGTGTGGCCTCCACCTTGTAACTGCCAAGCGGTTTGATCAGGCTGACCGGGCTGCTTAGACCATCCAGGTTGGCCCGGATTCCACCGCTATTACCCTGCTCGGTGATGCGTAAGTCTGTCCAGCGAGCGGTGAGATCGCCGCGCGGATGCAGGATGGTCCAGGGGGCGCCTAGAACCTCAAGAATTTCGGCCGGCAACTGGAGTTCGTTTTCTTTAATGGTGATGCCATCAAGGCTGGCCGTGACCAGCAGCGGGTTACCGAGGGCGGCCGTTTCGATGCGGATGCTGCAGCTCCGTTGCTTGAGGCTGCATTCGGTGTTCCAGTAAAGCCGCTCAGTCATGGCAAGGGGCGGGCGGCAGGAGAGGCCATCCAGCGCCGGTTCGGAGAAACCAATCGCCGTGCCGCCCCGCCAGGGTCTGCCGCTGGGGTCGACGAGCAGTATTTTGCATTGCGTGGCGTTGCTGACCATGCCACTGAACCATTTGATCGGGAGTTGCCAGATGATCACGCCCATCACGACCAGCGTGATGGCAAGGATCAGGAGCCAGCGGGGAGTATCGGATTCACTGAGCCGGATATTCACGGTCAATTTCCTTCAGTGGTTTGTTGGAGCAATGCGCGCAGCGAGACCATCTCTGGGGCATCGCCGGCGCTGACGTTCATGTCGACCGGGAACAGATCCCAGCGTTGGGCGGCCTCATCCAGAAAAATGATCCATTGGCCAAATGGCACCTGATCGGCCTGGACTTCGAGTTCACTGGCACCGCCACGGGTGAGGTTGAGACGCAGAATGTTCGGTGAGATGCCCCGGTTCTGCAGCATGATGCGAATGGTTTCAACTTCGTTGTCGTTGAGCGGCGGCGATGGATCGCCCATGAGCGAACTGAGTTTGCTTTTCTGGACCATGTTTTGAATGGTCGTTAACTGTGCCTGACGCAGATACATGGTGTCGACCTGTTGCTGGGTCTGCTTTTGAATCACCATCAGCAGGATGATGCCCAGTATGGGGAGTGCAAGATAGATGAGCAGGTTGCGGCCGTGCTGGTGCAGCCAGCCACGGACATCGCTCCAGGTCAGTTTTGTTTCCTGGGCCTTGAGCGCCTGAAGTCGTTCGCGGACCTTTTCTGCCGTTTCGGCCAGCCAGGTTTTAATGCTTTCGAGATCAAACTCCTGGCTGTTCGCCTGGCTTAATGAATTTTTCAGACGCAGCCAAAGATCACGCAGTTTGCTGCCCCAGCCAGCCAGTCGTTCTTTGAATGGAGATTGAGAACTCATTACGGCATCTCCACGTTGAGGCCGGCAAAGGGCAGGATGCGATAGGTGTTGGTGCCGTTGGCGATAACGAGCGCCATTTGCAGATCACGCGCTCTTTGCAGCAGTTTGGCGGCGTCTGGTGTGCTGATACCGCTACGCAGGGTAAAGGTGACGCCGTTGCTGCTCCGGTAGTCAACATTCTGGAGCAACCCGGCCGGATAATCGTCTAAAAGCACTTGGAGTTTGGCGACTATGGGTACGAAGTCTGATGGAATGGTGTTGCCCTGTGCATGGATTGTGCGGGTGGTTTGTTGAATAAGGGCACGGATGGCATTGGCACTATTTTTGTCGGAAGCGCCCAGTTGCTGACGCGCCACTTCGGCGATGGTGCTTTGCCAGCGCCAGTTACTCATGGCGATGAGGCCCAGATTGATGGCGCTACCAGCAATATAAATGGCGAAGGCAATACCGGCTAGATGCAGTGGCTTACGCCAGTGCATCCATTCCATTTTGGCGCTCCAGCGGGCGATCGGTTTGTCGGGGTTGCGGGTGTCTTTTTTCTTGGCAGGTCGTTTCTGGATCAGGTTGATGGGCAGCTTGCGCGCCATCCAAGCTTGCGTACGAGCAACCAGCCATGACCAGTCGAATTCACGGCAGGTGGCTGCCGGGTAAAGTGGTGCCAGCTCGGCACGGGTATCGTTGGCTTCGACCCAGCCAGCACCCCAATCCTCGCCCTCGCGACAGGCAATCACGTAACGCTCTGCCCCATGAGTGACCAGGAACTCTCGGGGCTTACCACTGTCATCGGGTTCATCGAGTACCAGACAATCGGGAATCAGTGTCAGCATGCGCACGGGTAGTAACGCCAGTTGATCTTCCAGCCAGTTCATCCAGGAGTCACTGGTGATGGCGACGGTACGATCAACGCCTTTGGCGCCCGGCGATGGTGGCAGGAGTTGATAACGGAGTGGGGTACGTTGGTCGAGCAGAAAGGACTCTGTCAGCGTCGGGAGTAGTGCATCGAGCTTTTTGCCGCTGATCATCGGGACTTTGGTACGGATCAGTCGAACGTCAGCGGTCGGCAAGAGAACCAGGGCCTCATCGGCAAACGGCAGATCCTTGAGTGAGCCATGTCCCTGCTGCGTAGGGGTGTCGTTGCCCTCCACCAGAATCCAGCGAAAATTCTCTTCGGGTCCGGTGACATCAAGGTCATCCTGGCGATCCTGATTCAAAGTCCGCGGATTAACAGGGCAGTAAATGATGAGTGTGCGTTTCATAAGCTTCTGTCACTCGTTAATAGTACTGAAGAAACGGGTGCTGACGATCTGGGTCAGTGACCGATTGTAAGACATCGCACCTGGTGTCGAACGCTGGATGATCGATTCGCCCACGTAAATAGACTCCGGGAAGCGCACCTCGGTGCGGGCGATGAAGAACATGGTTTTGACATCGACCATGCGCGGGTCGCCCGCCGAGTTGACGCCAAGATTGGCGAGGCGGGTTTTGAGTTCGGCCACAGTCTTGATCGGCATACGGGTACGTTCGGTGATGAAGTTGGCCGCCTGGCTGGCGCTCATGCCCTGAAAGGCGGCACGCAGTACATCGCTACTGGCGGTGTTGGCATTAATGTTCGTGCGCTCCGGCAGTGCCGTCAGCAGGGGTCTGAGTCGTTGACGCAGCATGGGCGTAAAACCCTCGAAGCCATCCAGTTGACCCGGATCGGTAAAGCGAATGCCGGTTTGGACAAGGGTGTTCGCGACCTGATTACCCAGGCTGCGGTCTGCGCCAAGATTCGTGAGCAGGTTTTGAAAGGTCATTAATCCATCGGGGTCAATGCGCCGACCAGTTTCCTGGTCGACCAGGTTGTTCAGATTAAAGCGTCCCTGGGCATCGGTCACTTGCCCCATCATGGTCAGGTGGCTGAGCTCTTGGGGGATATCGACACCGCGCAGAAAGTCTGAGACCTTGGTGTTATTGAGTGGGATGGCCCAGGCTTCGGTCAGTGAGTCTTCGGCACTGGTCGTTTTACTATTCTCAGCCAGAATGAAGCGGGCAAAGTCGGTCGCGGCCACATGCAGCCATTCGGCTTGTCGCCGATCACGTTGATATTCGAGTTGCCGCATGGCGAGGTGCTGTTGCCAGATAAGGCCAGACAGAATCATGGTGGACAGCACCATGACAATCATGGCGGTCAGGGTTGCCGAGCCACGCTGCGCCAAGGCATGGGGGTGGCCGGTGGGCAGATGCATGCGGCGCATCAGACTCCCCCTGCCAGACAGACGCGGGTCAGGGCACGATCTGCGTTGGGGTCGTTGACCACCACTTGCCAAACAAATTTGAGCGCCTTGACCGGGGTCGTGGCCCCGGGCACATCAGACAACATCATGACATCCTGGCGGCGAATGGCGGCGCTCAGCGGCTGGGGGTCGAGTTGTATAGGCAGCTTGGACGAGTCTTTTAGAAATGTCTGCCAGGCTTCAAGCGCTGCGTCGCGATTAGCAAAGGGGGCGGAAATCATGCGTTGCAGACCTTGATCATCCACGCGATAGCCCACCATTTGCCAGCCCGGCTTCTCGCTCATGCCGAGGTTACGAATCCACCAGGCGCCGTGACTGTTGATCGTGACCGGTGACGTCCCGAAAGTTTCAGGGCTCAGCATGGCATTGCAATCCCGGTCGAGCAAGGTTAGCGCATAGTTGATATCGCGTTGTTGGCTGTTGTATTGATCAATCCGTTCCTTGCCGCGAATCAGCCCATCCAGACCGCGCCAGGACATGAGCCCGAGCATGGCCATGATGACCAGGGTGATCATCATTTCGATCAGGGTAAAGCCGCGCTCCCGCGGGCGACCGGTATAAGAGCGCGTCATCAGAGCGCTCTCGCTGCGTTGCCAACAAGCCCAGTGAGCCAGGCGAGTTTGTTGCGCCGCTCGGGATCGGAGCCATCGTCAATGTAGACATTGATGTCGACCCGGCGAAAGTTGGGGTTGGCGCTGGTGGTGACCCGCTCTTCGCAAATGAGCGGCAAATTGAGCTGGGGACAGGGCGTTGTCTCAGTACCCAGATTCGGCCATTCGCGACGAATGTAAAGCATGTTCATCTGGTTGTCGGCACTCACCAGAGCCAGGCTGCGCAGCATGACCGCTTGCTGGGTGTCGGTATCGTTGCTGATGGCCCGCATGGCTGAGATGAGCACGATGGCCAGAATCGACATGCCGACCAGCACTTCGATGAGCGCCATGCCACGTTGGCGCCGTGTTTTAGGGGCCGTGTTCATTCGGACTGTAATCGGAAATGGCCAAAACGATCCCGGGTGATCCGAGAGCTTTGTTCGGTACTTTGGACATCGATGATCAGAGGGTTGGGGTAAGCGTCTTCGCCCAGCTTGATCTCGACCGGTTCGATTTTGACGGGGACTTCCCAGCTAGCGGGCGCAAAAACTTCCGGGTAGTTCAGCGGCTTTAGTTTCTCAAACCGGTCACGCAAAAAGAAGCGCCAGCCGTTCTGGTCGACCATCGCCCACATGGGCGTGCCGCGACTGAGTGCTTCTTCCTGGGCGTAATTGAGCGTCGTGGTGAGCTGCTCCACTTTGCTTCGCCAGTGCTGTGCGGTTTTGTCGGGCAGCGCTAGAGAAGACAGCCCCGCCATCATTCCGATAATGACAATGACGATCAGTAACTCGATGAGTGTGAAGCCACGACATTGCGAAATTAGGCGGGTCGTCTTGCTGTGGGTCACCAGTTACCGATTTCCTGATCGTTACCTTGACCGCCCAGTTTGCCATCGGCACCGAAGCTGTAGACGTCGATTTCATTGTTGTGCGTGCCCGGATTGCTGTACTGGTAGGGCGCACCCCAGGGGTCTTGCGGCAACTTGTCGAGGTAGTTTTTCCAGTTACGGGGGGCGGGTTCAGCCGTCGGCCGCGCAACCAGTGCATTGAGACCTTGTTCGGTGGTCGGATAGCGGCCGTTGTCGAGCTTGTAGAGCTTGAGCGCCTGGACGATCGTTGAGACATCTGCGCGGGCGGAGACGGCACGGGCTTCATCCGGGCGGCCCATGATATTCGGGATGACCAGCGTGGCCAGAATACCGATGATGACGATGACGATCATGATCTCGATCAGGGTAAACCCCTTGTCAGATCGGCGAGCGGCGCGAAGGCGCGATAATTGGTTCATGAGCATGATGTAAGACCGAAAATTAGAATTAGACAAAGAGTATATTAGCCGCCATCACCAGCGATAGTTCGTTGCAGGCGAGCCACCTCGCAAAATGTCAGGATTTGTCGGATTTCACAGGGTGGCTTTACCAGTGAGCTGCCGCCAAATCAGAAAAGAACGCCGACTTCAAGCATGGCGCGGGTTTGGTTAGGCGTGTTTCCTGTGCTACCAAAGGCGCAACTTTGACAAGCATTGAGCGCATTGACATAAGACGCTTCGAATCGCCCAAAATACGGTCCATTTTGGTAAGTCGGGGTGATGGTGGCGCTCCAAGCGGCACTGCCTGGGCCGTAGAGAAGGTTATTGTATGTGCTGCCACTGTTGCCCCAAGTATTGATATATTCCAAACGCATTGGGAGTGTGATGTTGCGTTTTGGTAGTTGGCCATCGACCAGCGGTGTGAAACGATATGTTGTAAGTAGGCCTGCCCCTTGGGTGCTAGAGGTGCCCTGTATACCCACGGATGGGTTCGCGTTGACCACGCTGTATTGCACATAAGGCGTGAGCCCCCACTTGTCGCCTTTATAGGCAAATACCAGATTGCTGATTTGGGAGTTGTTGGTCAGCAAAGGTGTACGCGCACTATCGGCGGGGTTGCCGCTTAGGGCACCATTCCAGATAGCAAAAACCGTAGTTTTGGGGTCGAGTTTGTAACCGGCTGAGAACCCCAGCCAATTGTAGGTGCCCGATTTGGCACCATCGGTCCACGCTAAGGCGGTGGTCCAGGTTTCATCCTGATAGTTCAGCTGAGCGCCTTGGGAGACCGAGTTGGTTTGCCCCCAAAGCAAGCCGCGCTGTATGTTGGTATTTTCGTAAGAAAATGTGCCTTCAGCACCGCCCAAGGAGAAAAGGTTCCCGATTGACAGCGACCACTGATCGTTGGGAACAATGCTGGCATAGGCAACGGGTAGGGCGCTCCATGAGCGCGTCGTTTGAGTGGCGGCCCGCACATAGCTGGTCGTTAGTTCTGGGATTGAATAGTAGCCAGCGATGGCAAAGACTTGAAGATGCCCCGAGGGCTTGGTAATGATCGCTTGGGCATTCGCCACATCGCCAAAGGATTCGGGATCGTTGCCCATCGAATTGGATTGGGTGCCGGCCAGGCCGGTAAGCGCGGCATTGAACTGCCAAGCGCCAAGCAGGTCGGTATTGATGCGATTGGCTGTGCCGCCAAACGCCAAGCTATCCCCCATCGTAATGCTGGTATCGCCGTAGGTGGGCGGTTCCCATGCAAACGCGGGAGAGGCAAACACGCTTACTAACAGCAAGAGAGGTACGCGTTTGAACATGAATCGAACAATGGTGACGCCCCGCAGCGGGGGCGCTTATCGGCCTATGATGCTGGTGCCGTCAGGCAGGGGTGATGAGCTCTACGCGACCGGTATCAAGGTGGTAGACGCCACCCACTACCTTAAGCTGACCGTTCTGGACGCGACGACGCAGGATCGGCGTGGCATTACGCAGCTTGTTCACGTTGATGAGGACATTCTCACGAACCGCCGCAAGCTCCAGATTGGCCGGCTTGATTTTCATGGCGGCGGTTACGGCCGGTGATAGATCGGTGGTCAACTGCTGAATATGCCCGGGGAAGTCTTCATCTTTTTTCACCGCCTTGATGGCGGCATTGATGGCACCACAGCTGGTATGACCTAAGACCATGATCAGCGGCGACTGTAAAACGGCAGCGCCATATTCCAGGCTGGCCAGAATTGCCGGTGTGACATAGTTGCCCGCGACTCGAGTGACGAAGAGGTCACCACGTTCAGAATCGAAACAGAGCTCGGGGCTAATGCGCGAATCAGCGCAACTCAGGACACTGGCATAGGGATTTTGACCAAGCGCGAGCGCAGCACGCGTGCTCGCAAAGTCAGTGGGGTTAGGCTTGTTGCCCACATAACGGGCATTGCCGTCCATCAGGCGTGTCAATGCGTCATCGGAGGAGATCACGTTTTCGGGCTTGGGGGGTGTTGCACTGGCCGCAAGGGCTGGCAAAGATTGAGTCGCAATCACGGTACCGAGCCCCAGCGTTGCCTGTTTGAGAAACGTGCGGCGGCTTGATGAAACGGTTTCCTGATCAATACAGTTTTGGCACATGATGCGCTCCAATGATTTGTTTTAAAAATAGTAGCGGATCTGACCATAAATAGTGGTGGATGCCGATGAATGTCAGGATTGGTCGGTTTTAATTCAGACGTTAAGCGATACATTGCAGAGTTAGTTAACAACCCACTTGGAACTCATGATGGTTCGTAATCAATCACGCAGTTGGCAGGCCATTTTTGTGGCGACGGTCGTCCTGATGGTGTCGGCTTGTGGGTCGTCCGAAGATGTGAATAAGTCAGCTGCCAGTGCAGATACGTCAGGCGCTATTGTTGGCTTAGTGATCGGGCAACAGGGTCCTGTTGCCGATGCCGCCGTGATTGTTAAAACAGCCGATGGTCGGGAGGTTGGCAAGGCCACGACAAATGCGCAGGGCGAGTACCGGATTGCTTCTGGTCAGGCGGGCCCATTCATGGGCGAGGCGAAAGATTCCTCCGGTAAAGCCTGGTACGGAATCAGCCAGAACGCCAACATGCACATCACGCATCTGGGTGATTTCTTGATCCGACTCTGGTACCAAGCCAAAGAGTTAGATGTATCCACGGTGTTTTCTGGGCTCAGTGCATCGTCGCCGATGCCGGTTGAGCAGGAATTGACGGTTGCCGCGAATCAGATTCTGTCTGTGCCGGCCAATGCGTTTGGAAAAGGATCGGTCGATCTGTTTGGCAATGAACTGACATCAACGCTGTCTAAAATCTTGCAAGGCACGCGTATCGAATCAGAAGACACCATCCGGATTAATGTGCCAGAGATCAAATTTAACGGGGCTTATAAGATCAAAACACAGCTGTCAAAGCAAGGTGATGTGATTTACGGGGGCTCGGAAGAAACCGAGAGTGCTAACGTCCCTTTGACAAAAGGGCCGATTGAAGCAAGTGTCGGTAGTTTTAAATCCTCTGGCCCGGCCAAACATCAATTGAAGACGTCTAGCGGAGTCTCTAATGAAAGCTGGATGAAAGAGAATTGGGAGTTCATCAAAGATAAAAAATTCGGGGAGTTGGTCATCCCCGGAACGCATGATTCTGGAACTTACAAATTAACTTGGGGTACGGGTGGTGACACCGCAAAGACTCAGACCAACAGCATTGGCGATCAGTTAAAAGATGGTATTCGTTACTTTGATTTGCGTGTGCGCGAAGCATCTCACAGAGGTTGTGCTGATCCTTCCGTCTGGTGGTTGTATCACACCTGGGATAGTTACCGCTTGCAAGTGGCCCTTGATGAAATCAAGGCGTTTCTGTCGAAACCCGGCAATGAGAAAGAAGTGATTATTCTTGACTTCCAGGATACAAAAATCATCTATGACGATGGTCGAGCACGCGATGTATTGTTAGGCATGGTCCAAGACAAATTAGGACCTTATCTGGCCAAAAAAGACGGGACCTGGAGCTGGCAAAAAGCGACCACGAATGAACTGGTTTCGAAGAACAAACGGGTTATCGTACTGTTAGAAAATTTCTTGTACACCAATATCAGTAAGCCCGATTTTAAGCCGGGGTGCGGCGTGGCCAAGATCGATCATAATAACTTTGCTAATCGAACGACCGAGATGGTCAGCGCTTATGATGAAGATTTCGCCCAGTCTGCATCTGACATCAAATATCTTATTGAGTCCGAGCTGAATCAGAATTTCTTGAGTACGCGATGGTACGATCGCCTGATTGTTGAGTACAAACTGCGCGTGGACACCAGCCCTGCCAAACTGCAGCAGTTTAAGGAAATGATTGCGGCACGCGTGAAAAAATACAAGGAGTACACCGAGACCAGCAAGCTGCGTGTGCTTCAACTGGTCAGTAGGCCACCCAATAGTTGGTATGCCGGTGCTGCCACGATTAGTGGTGATGACTTGCTTACCTATGCGACACGTGAGATCAATGTCCCGCTTAACTTCATGGGGTCAGGCTGTGAAGAAGGATGGATGGGCAAGCGACTTCGCATGGGCGTCGAAGGAGATTCTGGCACGTGGAACGCGCCGAATATTATCATTACGGATAACTATAAGGCCTCCCAATGGGTTCTTCCGGATTATCAAAATGGCAGATGGGTCAAAGGTCAGAACGGGAGCTATGTGGATCTGGCGATAACACTGAATAAAATTAAGCGTGATCCACCACGTCTAGGGGGTATGACTGATTTTGCCGATGGCCAGTGTTTGCAATAGTCCAATAGAAATCCGCGAGGCCCGCGGGGTTCGGACCCTGCACTTCGGTTCGGACTGGGTGCAGGGCGCGATGAGAATGAGTCGCCCGTACGATCTGGAGTTGGCCTATACCCGCGAGATGATGGCTGCATTGCTGCTGTCTCCGGGTTGGCCTGCTTTGCCCCGACGCATTCTGCAGATTGCCTTCGGAGCCGGGTCACTGACCCGATTTATTCACTGGTATTGACCAGATACCGATCAGGTAGTGATTGAGCAATCAGCCGCCGTTGTTGCTGCGGCTCGTCATAGTTTTAACCTTCCGGCGGTAAGTGAGCAAGCAATTACGAATCATGGTGGCGGAGGGCGGCGCAATTGTTGACGAACGCCACAGAGGTATGCGGTCTGATTCTTGTGGATGGTTATGATGCGGACGGCCATGCTCGATGAAGCAGTCCAGTATGCGCATGTGGGGAATTGCATTCGCGTATGGGTTCTGAGATGGAGCAGCCGGTAATGCGGTTGATCGGCTAGGAAGACTGTCTGCCTTTTGGCGTATAACCTCGCTTAAGCCCGCCAGCGAATGTTCTAGGTGGCCGAGAGACAGCAGAGATAAGGATGCTGGCAAAGATTGAGCAGCCCTAGCGGCGTCGATCCAAAGCGTTGCTTGTTTGAGAAATGCCCAGCGGCTTGACTAAATGGAATCTTGTTAATGCAGTTTTGGCACATGATTCGCTTCAACGTTTTTTATTTTTCGGATTGTAGCAACTTATTGATACTCAAGCGTCTTTGCTCTATAACAGTGCATTTGCCTCGTGCCGACTGAACTTATTTGATAGCAGCACCGGCATAAGCAATGAAGCCTGCGCCCAATATAATCAATACAGGGTTGATCTTGGTCTTGAGCAGCAGTAGGCCAACCACGAGGGCGATTGCACAGGATTGCCAGTTCACCAATGATTCTTTGGCGATGGTGTAAACCCCTGAACACATGAGCCCAATAGAAATGGGTTCTAGGGCTTGTTGCAGGCTATGCCGCCAGGGCGTGTCACCGATCCGTATCCACAAACGCCCGGCGTATAGACAGAGAATGCTGGAGGGGATAAAGAAGGCGAGGGCAACGATGAGTGCACCGATGATCCCATCAATCATCTCCCCCATGATGATGACGGCAAGCATGTTGGGTCCGGGTGCCAGTTGCCCCACGCTATAGGCGTGTACAAATTGTGTTTGGCTGAAATCAAAGTGCTGCTTGAGCTGCATCTGCATTTCTGGCAGCACGGCAGAGCCACCCCCGACGGCTAATAGGGATAGCATGGCAAAGACGCTGGCGAGTTGAAATAAGCCGGTCATTGTGGCGCGCCTGACTGTCGAGATGCCGAAGGCCGATAGATGAAAAGACCCAGTGGTAGCACAATGCCCAGCACCAGATAAAGCGGCCATTTAACGAGGCTCATCAGCACAAAGGTGAGAACCAGTAGCACCAGAGATTTGCGTTTTTTGAAGGTACGCTCACCCAGATTCCAGGTCACTGTGGTGAGCAAGGCGGCAGCGGCAGCCGCAATACCGCCCAGGATATGGTTAGCCATGGGGTGGTCGCTATTGGCACCATAGAGCAGGCCGATGGCGAGCACGATGAGCGCACCAGGCAGGAGTAAAGCCGTGGCAGCAACCCAGGCCCCCAGTGCACCTCTCAAGCGATCTCCCATCAGGATGGCGATGTTGACCGAATTAAGGCCCGGCATAGTTTGGCTGATGGAGAGCATGACGATGAACTCGTCACTGTCGACCCAATGGTCACGGGTGACCAGGAGCTCTTTCAAATAGGCGACGATGCCACCCCCAAAGCTGATGGCACCAACGACCAGAAACTGCCAGAAAATCTGGTGCAGTCCAATTTTTGTTGACGGAGCGGGGCTATTCTTTGCTGCCATAGATCATTGCCGTTTTGGTGGTGCCCTGCGCGATGTCTTTGGCAAAAAACTGCTGAAGCTTTTTGAAAAACTCGTCGGCAAGTTGATGGGCTTTAATATCTTTACGGTTGTTTTTGTGGACGCGGTAGGCAAAGGCTAATTCGCCAATCATTGGGTCACCGATGGTATGAAACCAGATGGCGATTTCACAATGGGCATGGACTTTTTCGGAGAAGGCAATGTTGCCTAAGGTGACGCAGGCTTCGAGGACTTTGTTCTTGGCACTGCCGACCACGCGTAATTGCTGGTCAAAGGGCAGATTCACTTCTGCCAGCCCGGGAAAGAGCGGCACCAGCGCCGCTAGTTTACGGGTACGGACGCGCTCAATGGGCACTTGGTCGACAATGGAGTTATGTGAATACAGGCGACGGATTGAGCCGATGGGTCCATCTTTAAGAATTTCTTCTTTAAAACGAATGCGAAAGGGGATATCCGTTTTAGGGATGGGATTCAGTTCCCAGGCGCGGTCAATGTCTTCCGAACGGCACTTGAAGGTCACTTCGCACCAGTCGTCTGTCCAAGCTTGTTTGCGGGACTCGCGCACCCGCAGGATCAGCTTGTTACGGCGTAGCGAGTCATCTGACGTATCGACAAAGTAGATGTTCCGCATGCCGCTGTTCATGGTTTCCGGCGAGGTAAAGAGCAGGCCGCTTTCAGTGCAGAGATTGTGGATTTCGGTCTGCAGCTCGGTGATACGGTGGTGACGGTCCAGCCCGCGTGGCTTGAGCAACAGCTTAAACTCTCGATTGGTGATGCGTTTATCGAGCTTGATAAGTGAGTCTGGTGTCTTGTCTTTTTTGGCCATGATCGTTTTGCTGGATAATCTATTTGTTTAGTCTAACATCGCATACGCCAAGTTAAATCTTTCCGAGTACGAGTAATCATGCCTTGTCCGATCGAGATACGTGAGGCCCGTGGGGTTCGAACCCTGCATTTTGGTTCGGACTGGGTGCAAGGCGCGATGCGAATCAGTCGCCCCAGAGATTTGGAACTGGCCTACACCCGAGACATGATGGCCGCACTTTTACTATCGGCCGACTGGCCGTGTATGCCCAAGCGGATTCTGCAAATTGGTTTGGGCGCAGCATCGCTGACCCGGTTTATCTATGCAACCCTGCCAGAGGCAAGGCAAACCGTTGTAGAGCTAGAGCCAGTTGTCGTTGGTGCGGCCCAGCAGTGCTTTAAGTTGCCCCCCGTGGGTGAGCGTTTACAGATTGAGATTGCTGAAGGGGCTGAGTGGGTCGCTGCATCATCAGAGGAATACGATCTCATTCTGATCGATGGCTTTGATGCAGAGGGTGAGACGGGCAACTTAGAAAGTCTGTCGTTTTATCAGCATTGCCGGGCACGACTGGCTGAAGGTGGCTTGCTGGTCTGTAATTTTCTGAGTCGGAGCCCGCATTTCCTGAAGAGCTGTATTGCCCTGGATGCTGCCTTCCATGGACACAGTTGCTTATTGCCCCAGACTCCAGGCGGCAATGTTATTGCTTTGGGGGCGTTAGCGCCGACGACCCCGCTGGATGCCACGATGCTTCGGGAAAGGATTGCGGTATTGGCGGCGTCAAGCGGGCTGGATTTGACTCCCCTGCTGGAGCGATTGATTGAGCAGGAAGATGGCCTGCCGTTCGTGATTTAAGCTGGCCAGCGAATAGTCTCTGCAGCCGCGAGACAGCGTTCCATTAGTTGTAACATCGGTGTGGCGCGCTGAGAAAAGTGAATGATGATCGGTTGTTCTTTATCGATGCCGTCATCCGGTTCTTCCGGCCAGACAATGGCGTTACGCGCTTTGTCAGCATCGATGGCGGCTTTCAGAAGGGCGATCTTGGCAGTCAGTTCGGCAGTCGTCATCTCTCCGGACTCAGGGAGCGCCATCGCAGCGAGTAGTTGTTTGGCATTGTCACCGAACATGATGACGCTGCCCTGCGTCGAAGAGCGGAAGGTGATCAGGCTCATATTAAGGATTCAATCTGTTTCGGTAAAATCAACACGCGGCGCGATGAGCTCTGGCAGATCTAGTTTTTTCTTCTTTAAAATCTGCTGGATTTTCTTGGAGTGTTTCTTAAGCCATGCAAAGCGGAAAAGTGGGCTCATATTCAACATGACCGCTGTGCTTAGCGCCACGGAGAAGAGTCCGGACAAGGCAATGAAGACCGCCAGGAGTTTCCAGGTATCCGGCATGATATCGGAGACGATCCCGATGGTGGTGTAGCAGCTACCGGCAAATAAGAGTGCGTCTAGGGGCGACATGACGAGCCCCAGAACGCGGAGTATCAATGCCCAAAGCGCGATGGCCAGACATTGCACCAAAATCAGGTAGATGATGGAGGTGAAGTAGTTAAGAAAAACGCGGTTGTAGCGTTTCCTGGACAGGTTGACTCGGGCGTTAATTTCAAAATTGAGTGAAATCCGCCGTTGGAAAAATACGTTGATCCAGAGCAGAATGAAAAGAGCGACGGCGCCGACAGCCAGGTTTTGCCACAACGGTACGGTTTGAATGATTTGCTGGGCATCCACGAGCGTGACTGTGGCGATATCCTTTGGTTGCATGGCAGGCGTTCTTTTTAAGCCGTTTGTGGGGTCATGCCACTGTGGCGCAGGAGTGCGTCCACTTGTGGTTCGCGGCCACGGAAGGCTCGGAAAGATTCAATGGCCGGGCGCGAGCCGCCAACGGCCAGAATTTCCTTGAGAAATTTGGCGCCCGTTGTGGGGTCGACCGGGTTACCGCTTTCTTCAAAGGCGGCAAAGGCATCGGCTGATAGCACTTCGGCCCATTTGTAGCTGTAATAGCCCGCTGCATAGCCGCCAGCGAAGATATGAGAGAAGCTATTCGGAAAGCGGTGCCATGTTGGCGGATGAATCACGGCGACTTCCTTGCGGACATCGGCCAGGACATCCAGCACCGGGCGGCTGCAGGCAGGATCACTGTGAATGAGTAAATCAAACAGGGAGAATTCAAGCTGACGCAGATTAAAGAGCCCGCTCTGGAAGTTTTTGGCCGCCAGCATTTTGTCGTACAAAGCACGAGGCAGTGCTTCCCCCGTATCGACGTGGCCGGTCATGTCTTGTAGTACGGACCATTCCCAGCAGAAGTTCTCCATAAATTGCGATGGCAGTTCAACGGCATCCCACTCCACGCCGTGAATACCTGAGACGGCCAGGTCTTCTACTTGCGTTAACAGATGGTGCAGACCATGCCCTGTTTCGTGGAAGAGGGTAATCACATCATCGTGTGAGAAGGTGGCGGGTTTGTTACCCACCGGGGCCGGGAAGTTACAGTTGAGATAGGCGACCGGGGTTTGGATGCCATTGCCGATGCGACGGCGAGTGAGTGCTTCGTCCATCCAGGCGCCGCCGCGTTTTTCTTCGCGGGCGTAAAGATCCAGATAAAACTGGCCTATGAGCTGCTCTTTGCGGGTGATGCGGAAGAAGCGGACGCTGGGGTGCCAGACGGGTGCTTGATCCGGCGTGATTTGTACGCTGAACAGCCGCTCGATCACACTGAATAACCCCCCCAGCACTTTGGGCTCTGGGAAGTACTGTTTGACGTCATCATCAGAAAAGCTATAACGAGCTTGCTTGAGTTTCTCCGAAATGTAGGCGATGTCCCAAGGTTCGATTTCTGTAAAACCTAATTCGGTTGTTGCGAACTGGGTCAGCTCGGCGAGGTCTGCCGCACCGTAGGGTTTGGCCCGTTGCGCCAGATCGCGCAAGAAAGCCAGTACCTGAGGCACGCTGTCCGCCATCTTGGGCACGAGGGATACTTCGGCGTAATTCTGGTAGCCGAGCATCTGCGCCATTTCGCTGCGCAGTTTTAGAATCTCGCTAATGAGCGCATCGTTGTTCCATTCCGGCTTGCTGGCGCAGTCGCCGAATTCGCTGGCACGCACGGCGTACGCGCGATACATCTGGGCACGCAGTGGACGATGGCTGGCGTACTGCATCACCGGCTGGTAAGACGGGGCGTGCAGGCTGAAACGCCAACCGGCACTATTCGCTTTTTCAGCGGCGGCTTTGGCGGCAGCCTTTACGTCAGCAGGCAGCCCATCCAGCTCCGCCTCGTTGGTAACATCGAGGTGAAAAGCATTGGTCGCGTCGAGCAGATTTTCCGAAAACTTGGCGGCGAGTTGCGACAGGCGCTCTTGGAGTTCCTGAAAACGCGGTTTGTCGTTGTCAGGTAGTTCGGCGCCCGATAGCTTGAAGTCACGCACTTCGTTGAGAATGATACGTTGGCGTGCCGGGCTGAGTGTCTCAAACTCTGCGCTAGCTGCCAGGGCCTGATAACGCTTGAAGAGCGCCAGGTTCTGGCCGAGGCCAGCGTAAAACGTGGTGACCTCTGGCAGCATGGCGTTATAGGCTTCCCGCCAGGGGGGAATGTCATTGACGCTGTGCAGATGCCCGACAATGCCCCAGGCGCGTGACAGACGCTCCAGATTGTCCTGGAGTGGTTGTGCGAAGCTATCCCAGGTGGTCGGCACGTCGTTAGTGAGCAAGCGCTCGACTTCGGCACGGGACTCGGCCAGCAGCTGGCTGATGGCGGGTTGCACATCAGTCGGTTGAATAACATCAAAGCGGGGAAGCCCCGCGAAATCGAGGAGTGAATTCATGGCGGGGCTTCCTTGGGGTGTTTGCTGCATTGTTTTTGTGGTTGCAACTATTCGGCGAGTTTCTGTCCGGTCAGTTTTTCGAAAGCTTCGAAGTACTTGGCTGCTGTTTGTTCAATCACGTCTTTGGGTAATGTGGGGCCTGGGGCCTTCTTATTCCAGTCCAAAGTTTCCAGATAATCGCGTACGTACTGTTTATCGTAGGACGGCGGGTTGCTACCCGGCTTCCAGGCATCGGCTGGCCAGAAGCGCGATGAATCCGGGGTCAGGATCTCATCAATCAGGTGCAGGGTGCCTTTGTCATCGATACCGAACTCGAACTTGGTATCGGCAATGATGATGCCCTTGGTCGCTGCGTAGTCAGCAGCAGCCTGATACAGGGCAAAAGCGGCATCACGGGCTTCAGTGACCAGTTGCGCGCCGGTCTTACCGGTGCCAGCCAGTACTTGTTCCAGCTCCTTGTTGCAATGGGCCTGAGCCTGCTCAAAGGAGATGTTCTCATCGTGGTCGCCCACAGCGGCTTTGGTGGCCGGCGTAAAAATCAACTCTGGGAGCTTTTCTGCCTGTTGCAGACCTGTCGGCAGTTTAATGCCGCAGACGGTGCCGGTCTCCTGATAGTCTTTCCAGCCGGAACCAATGATGTAACCGCGAACCACGGCCTCGATCGGCAGTGGACGCAGGCGTTTAACGACCACTGAGCGACCACGCACCTGAGCGCGTTCATTCTCGGCAACCACGGTTTCCGGATCAATGCCTGTACTGTGCGTAGCCACGATATCGGCCAGTTTCTTGAACCAGAAGCTGGCTGTCTGTGTAAGCACTTTGCCCTTGGAGGGAATCGGATCCGGCAGGATGACATCAAAGGCCGACAGGCGGTCACTGCTAACGATGAGCAGTTTGTCGTCACCAACGGCATAAATGTCGCGTACTTTGCCCTTGGCAATCAGGGGCAGGCTGGTAATGGTCGATTCGAATAGGGCTTGAGACATAAAAATTACCGGTAAAGATTAGCGGACAACTTGATTAAGCTCGCCCTTGGCGTACTTGGCGGCCATCGCATCCAGTGGGATCGGTTTGATCTTGCTGGCTTGACCGGCACAACCGAAGGCTTCGAAGCGCGCTTCACACACCTTCTTGGCGGCTTCTCGGGCTGGCTTCAGGTATTCGCGTGGGTCAAATTTGCTTGGGTTCTCGACGAAGAAGCGACGGATCGCACCGGTCATGGCCAGGCGGATATCGGTGTCGATGTTGATCTTGCGCACGCCGTGTTTGATGGCTTCCTGAATTTCTTCCACCGGCACGCCGTAGGTTTCTTTCATGTCGCCACCAAATTCACGGATCTCGGCCAGCAGCTCTTGTGGCACCGATGACGAACCATGCAT
>JACCEC010898256.1_pt1 | contig 26324 bp, 26 predicted proteins | sample 7450121 | NCBI WGS metagenome assembly JACCEC01 (sample SAMN15323455, study PRJNA562643) | freshwater metagenome | isolation source: river surface water | place: USA:Blue River Watershed | collected 2017-08-18 | reverse complement strand
ATACTGTCGCCAAAGGTGTTGCGGAGTTCACCGCCGATTTTTAACTCGATTGTTTTGTCATCAGTTTGTTGAGCGACCGATCGGCGATCAACTGCCACGAGTCCGGTGGTGGCAGCAGCGCCGCCAATTAACATTGGGACACAGCCTTGCAGCATACCTGCTGTCGATCCGAGAGCGACGCAAAGCAAAACGGGACGAATAAAGCGGGCAGCGAGTGTCATGCGGGGTCTCCGAGTAAGAGCGTATCAATGCCATCGCACAGCATGTGCAATAACAAAATATGGATTTCTTGAATGCGCATTGTGCGGTCGTGCGGCACACAAAGATGAATATCGTCGGTGCTGAGTAAGTCATTCATTGCGCCACCCCCTTTGCCAGTGAGGGCAATGACGCGCATCTCGCGCTCGTGTGCGGCTTGAATGGCTTGCTGGACGTTTTCTGAGTTGCCACTTGTGGAAATCGCCACAAGCACATCGCCCGGTTGCCCGAGGGCATTAATTTGACGTGAAAAAATTTGCGCGTAACCGTAATCGTTACCCACAGCGGTCAGGATCGAGGTGTCGGTGTTGAGTGCGATGCCTGCCAGAGGAAGGCGCTCACGCTCGAAGCGACCAACCAGTTCGGCTATAAAGTGTTGCGCATCGGCAGCTGAGCCACCGTTGCCGCAAGCCAAAATTTTGCCGTTATTCGTGACGCATCCAAAGCACAGGTCGATCGCGCTTAAAAGCGGCGAAGATAGCGCTGTCGCACTGTCTTGTGTTGCAGTGACGTGATCGTTGAAGTGAGCGGCAAGTGTCGAGGCAAGATTCATGGCGATTGTTCGGCTCCAGTGCTTGAATTATCTCATTTATCCAGTGTTAGGCGAAAGGCATCTCGATGCCAAATAAGCCCCTCTGGCTCAAAGGCTAGTACGTCGATCCGGCAATAGGGTGTTATCCCATCAAAATGCCGTTGTACGAGTGTATTGAGAAACCAGCGCGCCGCAAGCAGGATGCGTCGTTGTTTGACTGGCGTGACACTTGCCGATGCCCCGCCAAAGGTGGCGGAAGTGCGCTGCCGGACCTCTACGAACACCAGTACAGCGCCGTCACGCACGACTAAGTCTAGCTCACCTGCGGGGCAGTGCAACTGCTGGCCGAGCACCACGCACCCGGCGCGTTGCAGATGACTTTGCGCAAGGGCTTCATAGGCGTCACCGCGCCGCTGCAGCGGCGAGCGGTTTAAGGCAGAGAGGCTCGCGTCGGGTTGTCGAGGTTGGGGCGAGAGCTTCGCCCGTTCGGCTCGCTTGCGCTTGGTGATCGCTTTCTTTTGCGCGAGCTCCGCTTGTAAAAAGAGAGCTGAGTAGTCAGGAGAATCCATGTGTCGTGACGAGGTGAGTTAAGCCGACTACACTGCCACAATTCAGACTCGACCACCTTCACCATGACAGAAAATGTCCTACCGCAAGAGCGCCCAGACGCCTGGCACAGGCTCGGTCAGAAAGTTGACGCACAACAATGGCCTACCCACTCCTTGTACGTGGTGGCTACACCTATTGGAAACTTGGGTGATTTGTCCCTGCGTGGGTGGCATGCTTTGCAATTGGCGGATGTCATTGCGGCAGAGGACACGCGCGCCACGCGCACTCTGCTTGATGCGTGGGGATTAGATACACCAACCATGGCAGCTCACCGGCACAATGAGGCGGGTGCGGCAGCTGAGATTGTCCGAAGACTGCAGTCCGGACAGCGTGTTGCCTTAGTGTCGGATGCCGGGTCGCCCGCGGTCAGCGATCCGGGCGGACTAGTGGTTCAAGCTGTGCGCGCAGCAGGCCTGCGCGTGATCCCTTTGCCCGGCGCGAGTGCGGTGATCACGGCGCTCATGGCCACGGGGGTAACGACAGATGCTTCCCCTGGTTTTGCCTTTGCCGGCTTCGCGCCCACGAAATCTATGGCGCGTCAGCGCTGGTTTCGCTATTGGACACAGCTTGCGACGGCAGTGGTGTTTTACGAAGCGCCACACCGTATCGCTGCGAGTCTGAAAGACTTATTGTTGGTGCTCGGGCCTGATCGCCAGGTTAGCTTGGCGCGGGAATTGACCAAGCGCTTTGAGGAAGTTGCCTGCGTCACCTTAGCGGATGCGCAGCAATGGTTACAGGCGGATTCGCACCGTGAGCAAGGTGAATATGTGGTGATCATCCATCCTGCGCAAGCGGTGCTCGACCTTGAGGCGGCCGAGCAGGTGGATGCGGGAGTGGATGCCTGGCTGGATGCTCTGTTAGAAGTGTTGTCAGTGAGGGATGCCGCCCGCGTGGCGGCAAAAGCGACGGGCCAGTCTCGTGACACGCTATATGCCCGAGCCTTGGCGCGTAAGGGTGGTTAACTACCTGCCGATGTGCTTGGCTATGGCCCTGTGACTCGTGGTGCGACGCCGAGCGCATTCTCGAGAGGTGCGGCTGCTTGTGTCGCAGCTTCTGTGCTGGCGAACGGCCCTACGCGCACGCGGTGCAGGTTTCCCGCCCCCAATTCTACGTTTACCGAAACGCCTGCTTGATTGGGCACTTGCGCTGCCGCGCGCGCAGCAATCGCCTGGGCTCGTGCCGGATCGCTAAAGGCGCCCAACTGAAGATAAACGGAACCGGCAGCGGCCGGTGTCGCACTGCTCGCAGGCGCCGCGGCGAGTGGAAGCGTTGCAACGGCGGGTGCTGCCGATGCATTGCTCTGTGTGGCTTGTGCGACGGGTGGGAGCGATGGTGGAAGCAAAGTCGGCGTGGCCGTTGCTGGCGCGATTGGTCTGGCTGCAGATGCGTTGCTGGCCAGCGCTGTGCCGTTGGCGATCTGCTCCGGCATGATGCGTTCGACGATGACTTCAGCGCTTCCGGGGGAGAGCACGCCGAGCTTGTGGGCTGCAACATACGACAAATCGATCACCCGTCCGCCTAAAAAAGGACCGCGATCGTTGATACGTAGCACAACGGTCTTGCCCGTTGCGACTCGGGTGACGCGCACATAGCTTGGAATGGGTAGTGTTGGGTGGGCAGCGGTCATGCCATACATATCGTAGCGTTCACCGTTAGAGGTGGGTTTGCCATGATATTTCTTGCCGTACCAAGACGCTGGTCCCTGGGCACGATAAGGCTGTCCTGACGTATCCGGCACGTAGCGTTGCCCGAACACGCTGTAGGGGTTGTTTGGCCCACGTGCCAGGGGTTCGATGCGCGGTACGGCATCCGGCACTGCGTCTAGGTTTGCTGGGGGATTGGCCTCAGGGCCATCATCCATGTAATAGGCCCCACCCCGACGACCGGCCCCTGAGCACGCTGCGAGTGCCGCGCATACAAGCGCGACAATGAGGAGGCGGCCAAGAGCTGAGCCTGTTGGTCTCATTAGGAAAGTGTCGGCTGATCGCGATGACGCACCAGCACGGGACCGTGATCTGCGAAGCGCTTGCCCAGAGTTTCAACCAAATAAACCGAGCGATGTTTGCCCCCGGTACAGCCAATCGCAACGGTCAGGTAACTGCGGGTGTCCTCGGTGTAGCGTGGTAGCCATTTGCGAATGAACGTCTCAATGTCGCCGGCCATTTGGCCCACATCATCAAAGCCCGCCAACCAGTCTGCTACAGGCTGATCCTTGCCCGTTAGTGGCCGCAAGACGGGGTCGTAGTGTGGATTGGGCAGACAGCGCACATCGAAGACCATGTCGGCATCGCTAGGAACGCCTTTTTTGAAGGCGAAAGATTCAAACGTCAATAGAAGTGGTTTACGATCCGCCTGCACGAGGTCTCTGATCCAGGTGCGCAACTGCCCTGGCGTGAGGCCCGATGTGTCGATCACATGACCGAGGTTGCGGAGTGGTGCAAGTTGATCCCGTTCTTGGGCGATGCACTGTTCGAGCGAGGCGGCGACACCTTTGCGGGAGAGCCGGTCTGAAAGAGGGTGTCGTCTGCGCGATTCAGAGTAGCGTTGAATGAGCGTCTGATCGTCTGCATCCAGAAAAACAACGCGCAGTTGCGTCCCCATCGCTGACAGTGCGGTAATGATGTCCGGCAACTCATCGAGCTCACCGGGCGAGCGTACGTCGATTGAAATCGCAACGCGACCCGTAGGGTCGCCACGCATGGAGCCGATAAATTCGTGCAAAAACCGTACCGGCAGATTGTCGACACACGTATAGCCTGCGTCCTCCAGCAAACGCAAGGCAACGGATTTGCCGGAGCCGGAGATCCCCGTGAGCAAGACGACGTTTAATTGCGGCATGTTAAGGCTGTCCTCGGGCAATGGCCTCAGCCTGTCTTTGCATGAACTCGGCGAGGGTGTCGATGCCGCGCAGTTTGAGAATCGTATTGCGCACAGCAGCTTCAACTAACACGGCTAAGTTGCGTCCTGCAGCCACTTGCAACATGACTTTGCGGATCGGACACCCGAGCATATCTTGCGTCATGTCTTGCAAAGGTAGTCGTTCAAATTTGTCCTGAGCGGTTGCCCGCACAAGATGAACGATTAGTTTTAACTTCATTTTGCGGCGCACGGAGGTTTCGCCAAAAATGGTGCGAATGTTTAACAGGCCTAGCCCCCGCACTTCGAGCATGTTTCTTAAGAGCTCGGGGCAATGGCCTTCCACGACGTGGGGAGCGGTACGTGAGAGATCTACCGCATCATCGGCGACAAGGCCGTGACCACGTGAAATAAGCTCCAGTGCGAGTTCGCTCTTGCCCAGCCCTGACTCGCCGGTAATCAGTACACCGACCCCCAGCACATCCATGAACACGCCATGCACGGTCGTGACCGGCGCCAAACGTCTGCTGAGGTAGATGCGTAGCAAATCGATCAGTTCAGCCGCGGGGACGGGGGTCGTAAGTAGAGGGATGTGATTGCGCTCGCAGCCATCGATCAGGTCGTCCGTCGGTGGTAAGCCATCTGCAATGAGAATCGCAGGGACGCCGCCCGCCAAAAGCTCATCGAGGTGATGAATCCGCCGCTTGGACTCAAAGCGGGTGTAGTAGTCCATCTCCTGGGGACCGAACACCTGAATCCGTGAGGGGTGAATCAGGTTTAAGTGGCCGATCAGGTCGGCTGCGGCCATGCCGTTGTCCGGGATGAGGCGATCAGCCGCAGTTTTCCCTGCCACCCAAGTAAATGGAATGTCTTCGGTATTGTCGTGAACCAGGTCCTGCACCGTCAGCATGGTGACTCCGTAATGGAAGGGGTGGGTCTGCCCGCAAAAAAACTAACGTATGTCTTCGGTCAATAAGGCATGCACGACCGTTGGGTCGGTTTCCATCGCTAAACGCGACCTGAGCGCGTCGTCAGAAAACAGGCGAGCCACTTCGGCAAGTATATCGAGATGTTGTTGCGTTGAGGCTTCTGGCGTCACCAGAATCAACAGCTGGCCGACCGGTTGTCGGTCCGGCGCATCAAACGGGATGGGTTTTGCGAGCCGAATAAAAGCGGCAACACCGGCCTTAAGGCCTTTAACGCGACCATGCGGGACGGCGATTCCGGAGCCTAAGCCCGTTGAGCCCAAACGCTCGCGAGCGAACAGGCTTTCGTACACGGCTGCGCGTTCGATGCCTTGATTGTTCTCAAGCAGGAGGCTCGCTTGTTCAAATACCCGCTTCTTGCTCGTTGCGGGCAAGTCGAGCACAACATTGCTTAGAGGCAAAAGGCGAGACAGGTGTTTCATGTTTTTGATTATAGGTTGGCTCTAATCCTATCGGTTTTATCCCCTTGTTAGCTAATGGTGATGTCGTACAAAAAACAACGCCCACCAAATGATTAGTGGGCGTGGCGTTTGAAGCGGGTTTGCGCTAGGCAGTTACGCCGTCTCAAAAACCTGCCGTTTGGTTGCTAGATGATGGTGATCCTGTGTACGCGCCTTGTACTGGAGTACTTTGCGGTCGACTTTATCGATCAGCAAGTCTATCGAGGCATAAAGATTTTGTTCTGACGCTTCGCAGTGGATATCTTTGCCGCGAACATGCAAAGTTATTTCTGCGTGGTGTTTGAGTGGTTCGACCGACAGCATGACTTGCGTGCCGATAACGTGATCAAAATGCCGTAAAACACGGGCCATTTTGGTTTGGATGTATTCCCGGATGGCTGGGGTGACGTCAAGATGGTGACCGGTGATATTCAGGTTCATTGCGTACTCTCCAAAAAGGAACAGCGGTTGTGCGGATGCACGGGTGTGGACGGCGAGAAACTCCTTTGGTTGCTATCAATGCTTCAAGTGTAGTGACTTGCGTGTGGAAATCAAGGGTAGAAATACCCAAGATTGATTTGCGTCAGGAAGTTTTCGTTGTGCGCCGCAGCATAAGTGCGATGGCAGCGCCGGCGGGCTACATCTTGAAATGTTCGCCTAGATAGACGCGGCGCACGGAGGCGTCATTAATAATCTCGTCAGGCACGCCGCTTGTCAGAACCTTACCTTCGCTGATGATGTAGGCGCGGTCGCAGATGCCTAATGTCTCGCGCACGTTGTGATCCGTGATGAGCACACCGATACCCCGGCTCTTGAGAAATCGCACAATACGCTGGATCTCAATCACGGCGATCGGGTCTACGCCTGCGAATGGTTCGTCGAGCAGAATAAAGCGTGGGCGCGTCGCCAGGGCACGAGAAATTTCCACGCGCCGACGCTCTCCGCCAGAGAGGGACAAGGCGCTATTTTTACGAATATGCGTAATTTGCAATTCTTCAAGCAAAGAGTTGAGTTGCTCTTCAATTTTGCTCGTCGAGAATTTTTTTCCTTCGTTGTCGATCTGTAGCTCGAGGACCGCTCGAATATTTTCTTCTACCGTCAATCTGCGAAAAACCGAGGCATCCTGTGGGAGATAGGATAGTCCCATGCGTGCGCGACGGTGAATCGGCATGCTGCTGATTGGCGTGTCATCGATTTCGATACGCCCCGCATCTGCAGCCACCAAGCCCACGATCATATAAAAGCTAGTGGTTTTTCCCGCACCGTTCGGGCCAAGCAACCCAACGACTTCACCGCTATTGACGGAGATCGAGACGTCTTGCACGACCATACGTCCGCCATAGGACTTACGCAGCCCAGTTGCACTGAGTTTTCCTGGTGCATGGTCAGGAGCTGGGTTTGCGGAGATCGAGGCTTGCGATGTTTGCATGAATGATGCTTTAGGGGCGGGCTGTACCAGCGGGCTTTGCTGCAGGTGTAGGAGGCAAATTACCTTGTTTCGCTTTGCATTCGGCGACGGCAGCCTCTGCTCGCGCTTTAGGCTGAGCTACAGAGCGGACCCGTCCATCAGCATTGGCAGAGTTCGGTCCTGAAAAAGCTTGATAAACGTCAGTTTTTTGGTTGTAACGCACCTGCTGACCGCTCACTGTATCGAAGTGCTTGCCGCAGATGTAGCGCGAGACGACAGCCTTACCAATCAAATCGAAGGTTTCGTTTTTACCGTCATATTCTGCGCGCTGGCCGACTCCTTCGAGCACCTCAAAATTTTCCGGACGCAGCTGGCGAATCAAGACGAGCTTGTCGCTTTTCATGGTTGCTTCGCCGAACTGATTGCCATCCTTATCTTCACGCATTTGCAGTACGTCTGCATTCATGGTGAGCAAGCCGCGTGTCATGACGACTTTGCCCGTGAAGGTACTTTCGCGTTTTGTGTCGTCGTAATGCAGACTGTCTGACAAAATGGTCGTGCTCGGCTCTTCGGCTGTGACAGCAGGTGGTTGCGCGGTCTGAGCATGGACGATCGCCCCGAGCATGCATTGCATGGCAAGGAGTGAATTAAGGACGGTGCGCTGCGAGCAAAGTTTAATCATGGCTTGGGTATTAAAGCTTTTGGGGTCGATTCTGCCGCCTGATCTTTCGGGGCAATGTCGACATCGGTCGATTTAAACACGTCTAGCTGCTGCGTGGCATTGTTAAAACGCATCCCGACCCCGCTCATGCGTGAACGACCGCTTGTCGCGACTGCCGGCAGATCTGTAAAACTCAGGTCTTCTTTCACGAGCAACGTGAGCTCATCGCTACGAAAATTAAGGGGTTGTCGTTCAGCGTCTCCGAGACGCAAAATGACGGCGTCACCGCGCATGATGATGCGATTGCCCTCGTCATACACAACGGCGATGCGGGACGTGGCAACAGTGAGCGGATTTTCAGGTTTGAGTGCGAAGGCGCGAGGCGCGATCAATTCGTAGGACTTGTCGTCGGGGAAGTGCTCCATCAGATCCCCTTCGAGACGGTGAATCACGATACCTTTCTCGTCAGTGCGCAGCAGCACGATCTTTTTTGCCCAGGTGTCGGGCTCGTGTGTCAGGCGGCTCGGCGGGTCAATTTCGACTGCGCGCTGTGAATAGTCAGCAGCCCACCATGTTCCCAAGACTAGTGAGAGCAAGATGATGAAGGATACGACGATTGAGGCGCGTTCTTTCATGGACGGCTACTGTATCGTGCCCGGGCCAAGACGGCCCGGTTGGAAAAATGTGCCTAGTCGGTGCTGCGCCGCCAGAATAATGTCGCAGCACTCGCGCGCAGCACCATGGCCGCCTGCCTTGATTGCCACCCAGTGCGCCGCTTGCTGCACGTAGGCAGGGGCATCTGGGACCGAGGCAGCAAAGCCCGTGCGTTGCATTGCGGGCAAGTCGATGAGATCGTCTCCCATGAAGCCGGTTTGCTCCAGAGAAACGTGGTGCTTGGTAGCCAGCTCCGCAATGGCCACGCCTTTGTCGCGAACATTTTGCAAGACATCACCGAGTCCCAGCTCCGCGGCACGCCGATCAACGATTGGACCAGAACGTCCTGTCATGAGCACAACCGTAACGCCACTGGCAGCGAGCATCTTCAGCCCATGCCCGTCGAGCGCATTGAAGCGTTTGAAGACTTCTCCGTGTTCGCCGTACCAAAGACTGCCGTCAGTCAGTATCCCATCAACATCGAACACCATCAGTTTGATACGCGCAAGGCGTTCCCGGACGGAGGCCGAGATTTTGGAGAGCACGAGTGCTTCGGCGGGGTGGGGAATAAGAGGGGGTCTATTCATCTTGATTTAGACGACTTTGGCCGTCATCAGGTCGTGCATGTGCAGGGCGCCGATCAGTTTGCCTTGCTCGTCCGACACCAGCATCTGGGTAAGTTTGTGGCTGTCCATAATCACTGCTGCATCGACGGCGAGCGCCTCGGCCTGAATGTGGCGGGGATTGCGGGACATGCCTTCCGTTACGCTGAGGTTGCGGACATCCCCTTTGCGTTCTATTAAGCGGCGCAGGTCGCCGTCAGTAAAAATGCCGATGGCACGACCTTCTGCGTCGAGAACGGCGGTCATGCCCATTCCTTTACGCGAGATTTCTTCCAAGGCTTCAAAGATCGAAGCGGTCTGCGTGACGCTGGGTACCGACGTGGCGCTACGCATGATGTCGGCCACGCGCGTCAATAACCGCCGGCCAAGCGCACCGCCGGGGTGTGAGCGTGCGAAATCGTCAGGGCCAAAGCCGCGTGCCTCAAGGCAGGCGACGGCCAGTGCATCGCCCATGGCGAGTGCCACGGTAGTGCTTGCGGTCGGAGCCAAATTGAGCGGGCAGGCCTCCTGGGAGACGCTCACATCGAGGTGGACATCGGCTAAGCGAGCCAGCTCTGAATCGTTGTGCCCGGTCATCGCGATCACCTTAACCCCTAGCCGGTGCGCGGCAGGCAGAATGGTGAGCAGCTCTTGCCCGGAGCCAGAATATGACACCGCGATCAGCAGATCTTGCCCGCCGATCATTCCGATATCCCCGTGAACGGCTTCCGCTGCATGTAAGAAAAATGAGGGCGTTCCAGTCGAGGCAAGCGTTGCCGCGATCTTGCGGGCAATGTGGCCTGTTTTTCCTAGACCACAGACGACCACGCGACCTTTGCATGCCAGCATGAGGGCGACCGCTTTTTCAACGCTTGAGTCTAAGCGTTGGTTCAATTCAGTTAACGCACGGGCTTCGATGTCCAGGGTGCGTCGAGCGGATGCAAGCACGGAGGCTGCGGACGATTTAGGAGAAGACATTGCCCGATTTTAATCGTTTCAGCTCCAAGGCGTGCGGTGTTCGTATCTGCTAATGTCCCGTGGTGCAACATCGTTAATTTTTAAAACGACCAGGATCCCTATGGCTACGCCCCCTTTCTCATCAAACGCATCTCCTGCAGCCGCCTTGGCGCCCTTTGAAGCCCGCCTGGGCACGCCAGGATCGTCTACTGCCTTGAGGGTGATGTTGTTGGGTTCTGGTGAGCTTGGCAAGGAAGTCATCATGGCATTGCAGCGCTTTGGGGTGGAGGTGATTGCGGTGGATCGTTATCCCCAAGCACCAGGGCAGCAGGTCGCGCATCGTGCACATGTTGTCGCCATGACAGATAAAGAAGCGCTTAGAGCCGTGATTGCGCAAGAGCGCCCGCACATTATTGTTCCGGAAATTGAGGCGATCGCGACGGACTTGCTGGTTGAGCTTGAGGCCGCAGGCGATGCCCGCGTGACGCCAACAGCAAGGGCAGCGCAGTTGACGATGAACAGAGAGGGTATTCGCCGCCTCGCGGCCGAGGAATTAGGATTGCCCACATCGCCCTACCAGTTTGCAGATTCCGTCGAGGAGCTTGAGCGGGCGACCCAAAAAGTTGGTTTTCCCTGCTTGGTCAAGCCTGTGATGTCCTCTTCTGGAAAGGGGCAGTCGGTGTTGCGCGGACCTCAAGACATCGCATCGGCCTGGAGTATTGCCAAGCAAGGTGCTCGTGTAGATGGCACGCGCATCATCGTTGAGGGATTTATCGATTTTGAATACGAGATCACGCTACTAACCGTTCGCGCACGCGGTGCAGATGGCAAGATTTCGACGCATTTTTGCGAACCGATCGGGCACCGCCAAGTTGATGGAGACTACGTTGAGAGCTGGCAGCCTCAACCGATGCCAGAGCGCGCACTGGAGCGGGCTCGACAAATTGCCTTGCAGGTAACGGATAGTTTGGGTGGGCAAGGTATTTTTGGTGTGGAGCTTTTTGTGTCCGGAGACCAAGTTTGGTTCTCGGAAGTGAGCCCTCGCCCCCACGACACGGGCCTCGTGACGCTAATTACCCAGCGTCAAAGCGAATTTGAATTGCACGCCAGAGCACTTTTGGGCTTGCCAGTGGACACGACGCTGATTGCTCCGGGCGCAAGCAGTGTGATTTATGGGGGCGTTGAAGCCCAAGGTATCGGTTTTGATGGCGTGGCCGCGGCGTTGGCGGAGCCTGGCACGGACGTGCGGCTTTTTGGCAAGCCTGAGTCCTTTGTGAAGCGACGTATGGGAGTTGGGCTCGCACAAGATCGCACGATCGATCAGGCGCGCGCCAAAGCCTTGCGTGTTTCGCGTGCGGTGACGGTGCGGACCCCATGAATAGCGTATTCTTTGCTTTGTCTAAACGTATGCGGAAAATCGTTCGATGAACAACCCGATTCCATATCAGGACCCGATAGAGCTCGTGCGCAGCTTGATCCGCAACGTACCCGACTGGCCCAAGCCTGGCGTGATGTTTCGCGACATCACCCCCATGCTGCAAGACCCCCGTGCTTTTCGTGCGTTGATTGATATTTTTGTTTACCGACACATGCGTCACAAGCTTGATGTCGTGGTTGGCATCGATGCGCGGGGTTTTATTTTCGGAAGTGCACTTGCCTACGCCCTGGGCGTCGGCTTTGTGCCGGTTCGTAAGCAGGGCAAACTGCCTTACAAAACAGTGGCAGCCGCCTATACGCTTGAGTATGGCGATGCTGTGGTTGAGGTGCATCAAGATGCAGTCAAGCCCGGACAGCGCGTCCTGCTTGTGGATGACCTTGTGGCCACAGGCGGCACGATGCTCGCCGCAGTAAAGTTGTTGCAACAGCTTGGCAGCAACGTTGTCGAGGCTGCCGCGATTGTGGACCTTCCAGACCTTGGCGGCTCGTCATTGATTGCTAAAACAGACACGCCATTTTTTAGCGTCTGTCGTTTCTAGTCGCGCGAGGCGCTTGCCAGGCGCGTGGTCTTGGATACCCGCCTACAAGAAGAGTTTGTAGGCGGGGTTTTCTGTTTCGTTCCAGTGCGGATAGCCGACTTCGTCCAAGAAAGCCTTGAAGGCTTTCTTGCTACCCGTGGGCACTTGAATTCCGATCAAGATCTGACCGTAGTCGGCGCCCTGATTTCGGTAATGAAACAGACTGATGTTCCAGTCGGGTTTCATCGACTGAAGAAAGCGCATGAGTGCGCCCGGCCGCTCCGGAAACTCAAAGCGGTAGAGCAGCTCGTTGTGCGCGAGTCCTGACCGCCCGCCCACCATGTGACGCAAGTGGGTTTTGGACATTTCGTCATCGGTCAGGTCAAGCGTATCAAAGCCGTGTTTACGGAAACTGTTGGCGATGCGTAATGGCTCGTTTGGGCTTGATACCTGAATACCAACAAACACATAGGCAGAGTTTGAGTCCGAAATGCGGTAGTTAAACTCCGTCACATTACGATTGCCGACGAGGCTGCAGAATGCACGAAAGCTTCCTCTTTGTTCAGGAAGAGTGACCGCAAAAATTGCTTCGCGCTCCTCGCCGACTTCCGCGCGTTCAGCGACGAACCGCAGACGATCGAAGTTCATGTTCGCGCCGCAGGCAATCGCCACGAGAGTTTTGCCTTTTAGCTTGTGTTCGCTTGCGTATTGCTTTGCGCCGGCAATGGCCAGTGCACCGGCCGGCTCAAGCACGCTTCGGGTGTCTTGAAAGACATCTTTGATGGCCGCACAAATCCCGTCGGTATCAACGACGACGTAGTCATCCACGTACTCGCGAGCCAAGCGAAAGGTCTCGACCCCGACCTGTTTGACAGCAGTGCCGTCTGAGAAAAGTCCCACTTCGTTGAGCATGACTCGACGGCCCGCGCGGACACTGCGCAGCATTGCGTCTGAATCGACCGTTTGTACGCCGATAATTTTGATGTCAGGGCGCAGTTGTTTGGCGTAGGCCGCGATGCCGCTGATGAGTCCGCCGCCACCCACCGCAACGAAGATGGCGTCGATCGGACCAGGGTGCTGCCGCAAAATTTCCATGCCGACCGTACCTTGGCCTGCAATGACGTCCGGGTCGTCAAACGGGTGGACGAAGGTCAGGTGGTGTTTCTTTTCTAATGTCAGAGCATGGGCGTACGCATCGCTGAAGCTGTCGCCCTCAAGAACGACTTGGCCTCCAAGTTCTTTCACAGCCTCAATCTTGACGGCTGGCGTCGTAGTGGGCATCACAATGACGGCTTTGCAGCCAAGTCGGCGGGCCGATAGCGCAACGCCCTGGGCATGATTGCCTGCTGAGGCCGCGATCACACCACGCGCGAGCGCAGCCTTCGGCAGATGGGCCATTTTGTTGTAGGCGCCGCGCAACTTGAAACTAAAAACGGATTGTGTGTCTTCCCGTTTGAGCAAAACGGTGTTGCCGATGCGTGCCGAAAGCTGAGGTGCAAGGTCGAGGGCGGTTTCGACCGCAACGTCATACACTTTGCTGGTGAGGATGCGCTTGAGATAATCGGTGTTCATAGTTTCCTAGCCGTGCGTGCTGCAATGCCGCAATTATCACACGCTTAGGCTAAAGTCCTCTTACTTGCTTTGGGAGTTTGTTCTGAACGAATTACTACGTGAACTGCTGGCTTGGCTGTCTTTGCCCGAGGTGGGTCTACCGACTCTTTTCGTGGTGGGTTTGTTGGCAGCCACAATTTTGCCCTTCGGGTCTGAGCCGGTGTTCCTTGCCTATGTGGCAAGCGTCCCGCATCTCCTTTGGCCGGCTATTCTTGTTGCAACGGCTGGTAACACCCTTGGAGGTGTTGTGAGCTACTGGATGGGGACAAGCGCGCACGGCGCGTATGGTCGCTGGCGCGCGCGCAGGGATACTGCCGGGAGCCCCACGCCGGCGGAGCATCGCGCCGAGCGGTGGATTCGTCGACTGGGTCCGGCGGGACTCTTTTTTGCGTGGTTGCCGATCATTGGTGACCCGTTATGCCTCGTGGCTGGTTGGTCGCGCTTGTCATTTTGGCCTTGCGTCGCATGGATGGCACTGGGTAAATTTCTGCGATACGCCACTATCTCTTGGCTGCTGACGCTCGCCCTTGCGCCAAACTAAGGGTTTAGGCCGTCTCGACGGTCAGTGCGGCGCTCGTCGGAAGGGTTATTCGAGCACGCCTTGCACGATGCCTTAAAATAGCTCTTTAAGGGCCCGAACCGAGCTTTTTATGAATGCCCCTCTCGCCAGCCACCTATTGAAAGCCATGCCAGCGCCAGACGCTCAGTCTCGTTTGCGTGAAATCCCTTACAACTACACGTCGTTTTCAGACCGCGAGGTCGTTTGCCGCTTGCTTGGCGAGGACGCTTGGGTTTTGTTGTCGGACTTGCGCGGTGAGCGCCGCACCGGCCGCTCGGCTCGCATGTTGTATGAGGTCCTTGGCGACATCTGGGTGGTGCGACGTAATCCCTATCTGCAAGATGACCTGCTCGACAATCCGAAGCGACGCAAACTGCTGGTCGAGGCGCTTGAGCATCGCCTCAAGGAAATCGATCAGCGCAGGGCAGACGATGACGCCGGACGAGACGAGAAGGTTGCGAGCTTACTGACGCGCGCGCACGAAGCTGTTCGTGACTTCGCTGGCGAGTTCGAGCGTATTGGTCAGTTGCGCAAACAAGTGCTCAAGGTGCTTGGCAAGCTGACCGCCCGTGACAATATCAAATTTGACGGTCTCTCACGTGTCTCGCACGTGACGGATGCAACCGACTGGCGCGTTGAGTATCCCTTTGTGGTCCTCACGCCAGATACCGAAGAAGAAATCGCCTCGATGGTGCGGGCGTGCATCGAGCTGGGGTTGACCATTGTTCCTCGTGGTGGTGGCACTGGATACACCGGCGGTGCAATTCCACTGACCTGGCGCTCGGCTGTCATCAATACCGAAAAGCTCGACACCCTTGGTTCGGTTGAAGTCGGGCCGTTACCGGGCGTGGATAAGCCAGTTGCAACAGTGCGGGCGGGCGCGGGTGTTGTCACGCGTCGCGTATCCGACATCGCTGACGAAAACGGTTTGGTTTTTGCGGTTGACCCAACATCTGCTGATGCGTCCTGTGTTGGCGGTAACGTTGCCATGAACGCGGGTGGAAAAAAAGCTGTGCTGTGGGGTACAGCCTTGGATAACCTCGCTTGGTGGCGAATGGTAGACCCGCAAGGCAATTGGCTCGATGTCACACGGTTGGATCACAACCTGGGCAAGATCCACGAAGCAGGTTTGGTGCGCTTTGAATTGCAGTGGTCGGATGGTGCGGCTGCGGCTGGCGCACGGGTGTTGCGCACCGAGATTCTTGAAATCGACGGAGCAAGGTTTCGGAAAGTTGGCCTCGGTAAAGATGTCACCGACAAATTCTTGGCTGGTCTTCCTGGTGTTCAGAAAGAAGGCTGTGATGGCTTGATTACAGCGGCGCGCTGGGTGTTGCATCGTATGCCTAGTCATACACGGACTGTTTGCCTTGAGTTTTTTGGTCAAGCGCGTGACTCGATTCCTTCTATTGTTGAAATTAAAAATTATCTAGACACACAAGGTCGAGCGCAAGGCGCATTGCTTGCCGGCTTGGAGCATCTTGACGAGCGATATCTGCGCGCAGTGGGGTATTCCACCAAGAGCAAGCGTGGTGTGCTGCCCAAGATGGTTCTGATCGGCGATATTGTCGGAGATGACGATACGGCGGTTGCTGCAGCGACCAGTGAGGTCGTTCGCCTCGCCAATACGCGCCATGGTGAAGGGTTCATCGCTGTAAGCGCCGAGGCGCGTAAGAAGTTTTGGCTCGATCGTGCTCGTACAGCCGCAATTGCACGGCACACCAACGCTTTCAAAATTAATGAAGATGTTGTGATTCCGCTTGGGCGGATGGGCGAGTACACCGATCACATTGAACGTATCAATATCGAATTATCGACGCGCAACAAGCTCAAGCTTCTTGATGCTTTGCAGTCGGCGCTCGACGGAGACTTGGCGATTGCTAAGCTCGATCGCGCCAGCGAAGAGGGCGCCTCGTTAGAAGAGGCGTTGGATGAGCGCCGTCGCCACGCGACAGAGATGATCGCACGTGTGCGGGCACGCTGGCTATGGGTGCTTGAGAATCTTGACATGCCGCTGGCTGAGGGCTTGCCAACCTTAATGGCGCACGGCCTATCTGAGTTAAAACCTGCCTTCGATGAACGATTGGCGCGTCACGCACAAGCGCGTGTGTTTGATGTCGTACAGGACCGTACGCTGCGAATCTCCTGGAAAAAAGAAGTTAAGGCTGAACTCGCTGGACTCTTTAGCGGTAACGATTTCGCACCAGTGTTGACGGAAATGCAGGCAGTACACGACCGCGTGCTCAAGAGCCGGGTGTTTGTCGCCTTGCACATGCACGCAGGCGATGGCAACGTACACACCAACATCCCGGTCAACTCTGACGATTACGAGATGCTGCGTGAAGCTAACGAGGCTGTTGTGCGAATTATGCAAATTGCGCGTGATCTGGATGGCGTGATTTCAGGCGAACATGGCATTGGCTTGACGAAGTATGAGTTTCTGACTGAAGAAGAGCTTGCGCCATTTCAGAATTACAAGCGCGAGATCGACCCGCACAATCACTTCAACGCCGGCAAGCTGATGCCTGGCGCCGATCTACGGTATGCCTGGACGCCAAGCTTTGGCTTGATGGGGCATGAGTCGATCATCATGCAGCAAAGCGATATCGGCGCCATCAGTAACTCGATTAAAGACTGCTTGCGTTGTGGCAAGTGCAAACCGGTTTGCGCAACACACGTGCCGCGGGCTAATTTGCTCTATTCGCCGCGCAATAAAATTCTTGCGACGTCGCTGCTAATAGAGGCGTTTTTATACGAAGAGCAAACGCGACGCGGAATTAGCCTCAAGCATTGGGAAGAGTTCGAAGACGTCGCAGACCATTGCACGGTTTGTCACAAGTGCTACAACCCTTGCCCGGTCGATATCGATTTTGGTGATGTCTCCATGAACATGCGCGCCTTGTTGCGACGCATGGGGCGTAAGTCGTTCAATGCTGGTACGTCTACCGCGATGTTCTTCCTGAACGCGAAAGATCCGGCCACGATTAATGCGACCCGTCAGGCGATGGTGGGGGTTGGATACAAGCTGCAACGCATGGCGCACGATGTGTTTTCGAAGTTCGCGCGCAAGCAAACGTCCGCACCACCCGCAACGGTGGGCAAGCCACCCATTCGCGAACAAGTCGTGCACTTTATTAATAAGAAGATGCCGGGTGGTTTGCCTAAGCAGACTGCACGAAAGTTGCTTGATATTGAAGATGCGGATTACGTACCGATTATTCGTCCACCGAGTGCGCCGGCTGATACGGAAGCGGTTTTCTATTTTCCAGGTTGTGGCTCAGAGCGCTTGTTCTCTCAGGTTGGCCTCGCAACGCAAGCTATGCTCTGGCATGCTGGTGTTCAAACGGTGTTGCCTCCTGGGTACCTCTGCTGTGGATACCCGCAGCGTGGTAACGGCATGAATGACAAGGCTGAGCAAATCATCACGGATAACCGTGTGTTGTTCCACCGTGTTGCGAACACCTTGAACTATCTTGATATCAAGACTGTGGTTGTGAGTTGCGGGACCTGTTACGACCAGTTGTCAGGATACGAGTTTGAAAAGATTTTCCCAGGTTGTCGCTTGATTGATATCCATGAGTACTTACTTGAAAAAGGTATCAAGCTTGAGGGTATCCAGGGTACGCGTTACATGTATCACGACCCCTGCCACACGCCGATGAAGCTGCAGGATCCGATGAAGACCGTTCGTTCATTGGTGGGTGATAGCGCGATTAAAACTGAGCGGTGTTGTGGCGAGTCTGGCACACTGGCTGTGACGCGTCCGGATATTTCGACGCAAGTGCGCTTTCGCAAAGAAGAAGAGCTTGCGAAAAATACTGCCGCTCTACGTAAAGATGGGTTCGATGGCGACATCAAGATGCTGACGTCGTGCCCGTCATGTATGCAAGGCTTGTCACGTTTCGAAGCGGATAGCGGCGCCAAAGCAGACTACATTGTGGTCGAGATGGCGCGCCACATCCTAGGCGCCGATTGGCTTGAAGACTATGTCAAAAAAGCCAATAGCGGCGGTATTGAACGTGTATTGGTTTAAGCGCTAACTTCAATCCCCTCGGCCTGTAGCGCTTCGCGAATAGCCTTTGCGAACGTCACAGCGCCGGGTTGGTCGCCATGAATGCATAGGGTATCTGCCCGCACTTTGACAATGCTGCCGTCGTTAGCAGTTAACGTGCCGGTCTTGACCATCTGCAATACTTGCTTGATGGAGACCTGCACATCCTCGATCATTGCGCCCGGCTTGTTGCGTGGGCTCAACGTGCCGTCAGGCATATAGTTGCGGTCACCAAATACTTCGCTAGCGACGGTCACGCCCACTGACTCGGCAATGCGGACCATTGGGCTGCTGGCCAAGACAAAGAACACAAGACTTTTATCTACATCGTAGGTGGCCTGTGCAAGAGCGCGCGCGAGCCCTTCGTCTTTAACGGCCATGTTGTAGAGCTGGCCGTGCGCTTTAACGTGACGCAGCTTTGCGCCTTGTGAGGCGGCAACGGCAGCAAGCGCACCAATCTGTACGACCATCATGTCGTAAGCTTCCTGGTCGGTAATCGCCATATTGCGGCGGCCGAAGCCTTGAAGATCTGGCAGGCCAGGGTGTGCGCCAAGCGCTACACCATGCTTAAGCGCTGCCGCTACCGTCTTGCGCATGGTGGCTGGATCGCCGCCATGAAACCCGCACGCGATGTTTGCAGAGGAGACGTAAGGCATGATGCCTTCGTCATTTCCTAACTTCCAGACGCCAAAGCTTTCGCCCATATCGCAGTTCAAGTCAATTCGCAGTGCCATGTGGTGTCACCTCAATGAGTAAAAAGTAGGTCTTGTATAGGTTTTAATGTTTGTGCGAGCGCTTGCCAGGCGCGTTCACGTGCTGCGTCGAGCTCTTGTGCGCGCTCGAGCGTGATGGCTTCAAACTGTAGAGCATCACCTGGTGCGAGTTGCGCCAAGAGGGGTAAGTCAACCGTTGCGACGTAAGCCATCTTGGGATAGCCGCCCGTGGTTTGTCGGTCTGCCATCAAAATGATCGGCTGCCCGCCTGCGGGCACTTGAATGGTTCCGAAGGTAGTTGCTTCGGATAACAGCTGGCGCGGCTTGCTCATCAGAAGTGGAGTGCCGGACAGGCGGTATCCCATCCGTTCAGAGTCTGGACTGACCTTGAATGTTTCGGTGAGCAGCGCCACGCAACTCTCTGGCGTGAATTCATTCCATAACGCGCTTTTGATTAAGCGGATACGCTGACGTGAAGAGTCTGCGATCGCAGAGGGTAGATAAATCTTGATCCCCCAAAGCTCCATAGCAAGATCTTCTAGACCCTTGTTTTTTAGTGGTCGTGTTAAGGGGATTTCGTCACCTTTTTGCAGCGCACGTCCGTGCCAGCCACCGAAGTGGCTGCGTAAATAGGTGCTGGTGCTACCTAGTACTGGGGCGAGTGCAAAACCGCCGTGCACAGCAAGGTAACAACGTGTGCCATGCTTGCGAGGTCCGAAAGCCAGTTCGTCCTGGGGGCGTACGATGATGGGGCGATTCATGGCGATAGGCTGGCCATTAAGCGTCGCGCTCAAGTCGGCGCCACTTAAGGCGATACAGCAAGGTTTTTTGAACTGCAGTGTTGGACCTGTGAGGGTGATTTCAAGGCTGGCTGTGTGTGCATCATTACCAACCAGAATATTGGCTAGCTGGTGCGCTCGTTGATCCATTGCTCCAACAACAGAGATGCCTAGGGGTTGATGTCCGTGCCGGCCAGCATCTTGAAAGCTCGAGAGCATGCCTGGCTTGATTACGACGATGCTCATGGACGCGCTCCCTCCAACTCGGCCGTCATGCGGTCAAACTCTTTTTGATCGATGGGGATAAATTGAATTTTGTCACCTGGCAAGAGCAGCGAGGGTTGCTCACGCGCGAGGTCAAAGAGTCTCAGCGGTGTTGCGCCTAGAATATGCCAGCCTCCTGGAAGGCGCTCCGGATAAATCGTTGACTGGCGATTGGCAATGGCGACTGAGCCACGCGGTACCACCGTACGCGGTACGTCCCGTCGTGGTATTGCAAAGATTTCTTCGTGAATGCCTATGTAAGGATGGCCTGGCGAGAAGCCAAGTGAAAACACCATCGTGTCCGAGCCGCTGTGTTTGGCGATGACTTCATTTTCGGTCAGGCCTGTGCGTTTAGCCACGTCACTGAGGTCCGGTCCATGCACGCCGCCGTAACACACAGGGATTTCTATCACTCGCGAGGATGCGTTAGCGGGTAGTAGCTCACCGCTCAAGATACGCTTGACCTCTTGAGATAGGCTTGAAAATGTTACCGGTGTCGCTTGTGTGCCGGGCGAGTAGAACAAGGCTACTGCGGTGTATGAAGGCACGATGTCGGACACGCCTGGGATTTGGGCTGCGCGCAGGGTGGCTGCAGCACTCAAACACATCAACCCCGTTTCAGCGCTAATTTCTTGGCCAAAGTCCAAGCTTAGGCATCGGTCGCCCTGCGGACGTATCGTAAACAGAGGTCCTTTCATGCTTTGGTCTGGCTCTCGCGCAAGATGTGTTGGTTGTAGGTGGGGTTTTGAGTGTAAGGACATGCAACGCAGTGAAGTCGAAGCGAATAGAATAGTACTTGTAAATTTTTAAGCGAACATCAATGTCCGACGATAAAACCCACTTCGGTTTCCAGACCGTTGCCGAGTCCGAAAAGGCTGGTAAGGTCGCGCAGGTATTTCACTCTGTCGCAACACGCTATGACGTGATGAACGACCTGATGTCGGCTGGGCTGCATCGCGTCTGGAAGGCCTTCACCATTGGCCGTGCTGCCGTGCGTCCGGGGATGAAGGTGCTCGATATCGCTGGTGGAACCGGCGATTTGGCTCGCGCGTTTGCGAAGCAAGCAGGGCCCCAAGGGGAGGTTTGGCTCACCGACATTAATGATTCGATGTTGAGAGTGGGGCGTGATCGCTTGATGGACGATGGAATTGTCTTGCCATGCGCGGTGTGTGATGCCGAGCGCCTGCCGTTTCCTGATAATTATTTTGATCGAGTGAGCGTTGCATTTGGTTTGCGTAACATGACTCATAAAGACCGTGCGTTGGCTGAAATGACGCGGGTCTTGCGCCCAGGTGGCAAATTACTAGTGCTCGAGTTCTCGCACATTGCCAAGTCTCTCGCACCGGCGTACGACTGGTACTCGTTCAAGGTATTGCCATGGCTGGGTAGTAAGGTTGCGGGCGATGCGGATAGTTATCGCTACTTGGCCGAGTCGATCCGCATGCATCCTGATCAAGAAACCCTTAAGAAAATGCTGTCCGATGCTGGTTTAAGTCGAGTCCAGTACTTCAATTTGTCGGCTGGTCTCACCGCTCTGCATGAAGGCGTCAAAATCTAATAATCAAATAACTGAACTTATTTGGACAGGAGCGGTCTACTCACTTACAATATCGTTCAGCTTTTAGTAAGATTTGGTTTCACTGTAGTGATTTGCAAAGCAATACTTTGTAGTTGGCTTTTTAACTTAGTGTAAGTCCATCATTACCTCAGTACTTTTTATTGGCGTTTTCGCCCAGGAGCAATCGATGTCTCGTTCCCTTTCTCGTTTTGTCGCAGCAGCCGTACTAGCGGTGAGCGGCTTGGCACTGACCAGTATGGCGTTTGATGCGGATGCCGCCCGCGTTGGCAAGGGCAATAATGCTGGGCGTCAGTCAAGCAACGTAACGAATCAAGCCCCAGCTGCATCAACCACGACCCAGAAAAGTGCAACCGCCCCTGCCGCTGCAGCTAGCTCGACCGCTGGTGCTGCCGCAGCAGCTAAGCCGAGTGGCGCTTCGCGTTGGCTCGGTCCTTTGGCTGGCATCGCAGCTGGTTTAGGTATTGCTGCGCTTTTGTCGCATTTTGGCCTAGGCGGCGCAATGGCAGACTTCCTGGTCATGGCCTTGATCGCGGGTGTTGTGATCTTCGGTGTCATGTTCATCCTGCGCAGAATGCGCGGTGGTGCTTCAGCTGAACCTGCTGTGCAGGGTGCAGGCGCTGGCTCTGCAACGGGAGCTGCCCCAGCACCTAACGATATGTGGCGTCAGTCGTCTGAGCCTGCTGCTGCACCGGTTCAACTGCCTCCATCGGCCACAGGTTCAATGTCTGCTGCCGGATTTGGCTCAGATGCTCCAGCGCCTGATCAAAGCTGGTTTATCCCAACGGATTTCGACACACAACGCTTTTTGGGCGAAGCCAAACAGCAGTTCATCGCGATTCAGAAGGTTTGGGATAGCGGCAACGTCAATGAGCTGCGTAACTTCTTGACTGATGACCTGTTGAAGGAACTGCAGGCTCAGTTGAGCGGTCAGACTGGCCAAAACCACACAGAAGTGGTGTTACTGAACGCTGAGCTGCTCGGTATCGAGAAGGTAAGCGACGGTCATCTGGCAAGCGTGCGCTTTTCAGGCATGTTGCGTGAACAGGTTGGCGCTGAGGCTTTCCGCTTCGAAGAGGTGTGGAACTTGTTCAAGCCAGAGCAAGGCGGATGGTTGTTGGCAGGGATTCAGCAGGTCCCGGTCTCGCAAGCTAGCTAAGACTTGCCGATTTACTGGGCAATTAGCCGCCAAACGCCCGCGAAAGCGGGCGTTTTTACTGAGAGCTTCCGCCACAACCGTTAAACTGTCGGTTTGGTGCCAATATGGCCAACATCCCTATAGTCCAATATTTTGAGACGAGCCTTCCCCCCGCTTCCATCCATTGAGGTTTTGCAGCCGGTTCAAGCGCTTGCGCACGCCTTTAATCTGTTGACGCGGCAACAACCTTGGGCAGCGGAGCGTTTGGCGCGACATGCAGATAAAACGTTGCGAATCGTTTTTGGTGGCTTTTCGCTGACCTTCCAGATTTCTGCTGTAGGTCAATTGGTTCCGGCAGAGATCACGAGTACTCCAGATGTTGTGCTCGAGATCAAGCCCCAGTCGTTTGACCCGATTGCGTGGTTGTCATCAAGTTCGCGTCCTGACATCGCAGAGTATGTGCATGTGTCGGGCCAGGCTGCATTGGCCCAAGTGGTGTCTGAGCTTTCGCGTGATTTGCGACCAGATCCCGAAGATGCATTAGCGCAGTGGTTGGGGGATGTCGCGGCCCGCAGGATTGTGCAGGGCGCGCGGAGCGCAGCCATAGGTTTTAGCCATGCGCTGCGGGGGTTAGGCCGCAACGTGGCCGAATATTTATCTGAAGAGACGGATGCCCTTGCTGGCCGCCCTGTGATGCAGACCTTTGTTCAAGAGCAATCGCAAGCGCAGGTGCGTTTGGCTGGGCTTGAGCAGCGTGCGGCCGAGCTGAGCGCTCGCCTACGCAAGTTGGAAGCCAACCGGAGCACGGTGCGATGATGTCTGTGCCGCGACTGCTGCGCATTATGTTGGTCGCGCTGCGCTACCGGCTCGATGAGCTGGTGTTGTCCGGCATTGATCATCCTTGGGCGGTGCGCCTGCTCTGGGTTGCGCGTCTAGGCTCTCGGCCGAAGATGGCCCGAGGGGAAAGGTTGAGACTTGCCCTTGAGTCGCTGGGCCCGATTTTTGTAAAGTTTGGACAGGTACTATCGACGCGTCGCGATTTGATTCCGCCTGATATTGCTGACGAATTGGCGCTGCTACAAGACCGTGTCGCACCGTTCCCGTCAGACGAGGCTGCTGCGCTCGTTGAAGCTGCCTTGGGTGCGCCAACGGGAAAGCTGTTTGCGCACTTCGAAACCGATCCAGTTGCCTCTGCCTCGATTGCGCAAGTGCACTTTGCTGTACTTCACGACGGTCGACATGTTGCCGTGAAAGTCCTGCGTCCTGGCATGCTAGAGGTCATCGATAAAGATCTATCGTTGATGCGTGTTTTGGCAGGGTTGATCGAGCGCTTGGCACCGGACGGTCGCAGGCTGAAGCCTCGTGAAGTTGTCGGGGAGTTCGATAAGCATCTACATGACGAACTAGATTTGTTACGCGAGGCGGCAAACTGTAGCCAGCTGAGACGCAACTTTGCAGCGGATGGCGAGCGCAGCAATCTGCTGTGGGTCCCCGAAGTGATGTGGGATTACTGCGCATCCAATGTTTTTACGATGGAGCGCATGTACGGAATCCCTGTCAGTCAGGTTGATCGATTACGTTCCTTGGGCGTTGATATTCCGACTCTTGCACGCACCGGTGTTGAAATCTTTTTTACCCAGGTGTTTGACGATGGTTTTTTTCATGCAGACATGCATCCCGGCAATATTTATGTCTCCGATCAGCCAGATACGCTTGGGCGCTACATTGCGCTAGATTTTGGAATCGTGGGGTCGTTGTCTGAATTTGATAAGAATTATTTGGCACAGAACTTTCTCGCGTTTTTTCAAAGAGATTACCGTCGCGTCGCTCGCCTGCACATTGAGTCTGGTTGGGTGCCTGCCACGACACGTGAGGAAGAGCTTGAGGGAGCCGTGCGGGCGGTTTGCGAGCCATATTTCGATCGACCGCTTGCGGAAATCTCGCTGGGTCAGGTGCTTTTGAGGCTTTTCCAGACATCGCGGCGCTTTAATGTTGAAATACAACCTCAGCTGGTTTTGTTACAAAAAACCTTATTAAATGTCGAGGGATTAGGACGGCAACTTGATCCGCAATTAGACTTGTGGAAAACGGCGAAACCGTATCTTGAGCGTTGGATGCATCAGCGTGTTGGCATCAAAGGGATACGGAAGAAGCTGACGCAAGAAGCCGCGCAGTGGTCGCAATGGTTGCCAGAGGTTCCTCGGTTGATCCACGCGCAACTCAGTCGCCCTGACTTGTCTGCCGCAGTGCTTGCTGAGTTACAGCGATCACGGCAGGCACGTGAGCAGGGTAATCGGGTGTTGGTTGCATTAACAGGTGTTGCGGCGGTAGCGTTAGGCGTGGCTCTTTGGGCGTTGATCCGCTAGTCGCAAGTTGGTTTTGTTTATTAATCCGTTGGCGCGAGCCAACTATTGAAGGCAGTGAATATGCTCTACTCAGAATTGTTCAAGTCGATGGAATCGGTACGTTGGAATATGGCGACTGATATTCCGTGGCAGGATTTTGATCGTAGCAAGCTCTCCGATGAGCAAGCCCAGACGATCAAGATGAACGCCATCACAGAGTGGGCGGCGCTGCCGGCAACTGAAATGTTTTTGCGCGACAATCGCGACGATAGCGATTTCTCAGCCTTTATGTCGGTTTGGTTCTTCGAAGAACAAAAGCATTCGCTCGTGTTGATTGAGTATCTGCGTCGTTTTGCGCCTGACCTCGTTCCGACAGAGGAAGAGTTGCATCGCGTACGCTTTGAGTTTGACCCTGCGCCACCTCTTGAAACACTCATGTTGCATTTCTGTGGCGAGGTGCGTTTGAATCATTGGTATCGTCGTGCAGCTGACTGGCATACAGAGCCCGTCATCAAAGCGATTTATAACGTGATTGCACAGGACGAGGCCCGGCATGCTGGCGCATATCTGCGCTACATGAAGCGCGCCCTAACGCAGCGTGGCCAAGATATCGCTACGCAAGCGCGCATGGCGTTTGCAAAGATTGGTGTGTTGATGGCCTCGGCACATCGGACCCCGCAGGCATTGCACCCAACTAATTTGCACGTCAATAAGGATTTATTTCCTAATGACACCGTTCAGTCCAAGATGCCTGAGCCAGGTTGGCTCGAGCGCTGGCTCGATAATCAGATCGTGTTTGACAAAGTCTGGGAAGGCAAAGTGAGCACACGTATTCTGCACAACATGTCCTTGCTGATGGATAGTTCGTTTAAAACTGTTCAAGACCTCAACCGATACCGTAAAGAGCTGATGCGTGCAGCTCCGGGTGCGGCCGAGGTGACGCCGTCAGCGGCCTAAGCAAGGATCCTCGGTACTGTGACAGCACGGTTTGAAAATAAGATACTGACACCTGAGCAGTGCCTTGAGCGCTTGTCGCTTGGGTCGTCAGCCAAACCTGTGGTGTTCACCAATGGCGTATTCGATATTCTGCATCGTGGCCATGCCACTTATCTAGACGAGGCGGCTCAGCTTGGTGGTGTGCTGGTCGTTGGCGTCAATTCGGATGCATCGGCCAGACGTCTCGGCAAAGGTCCAGATCGCCCATTGAATAACGAGCATGACCGTGCTGCACTATTGGCAGCGATGGGCTGTGTGAGTTTTGTGATTGTTTTTGACGAAGACACCCCAGTGGAGCTGATACGGCGTTTGCGTCCGGACATCATCGTAAAGGGCGGTGACTACGATATGCGCACTTTGCCCGAGACCGCATTAGT
>JACCEC010679449.1_pt1 | contig 26337 bp, 31 predicted proteins | sample 7450121 | NCBI WGS metagenome assembly JACCEC01 (sample SAMN15323455, study PRJNA562643) | freshwater metagenome | isolation source: river surface water | place: USA:Blue River Watershed | collected 2017-08-18 | reverse complement strand
TTCCTTTCGTGGTTAATGAACAAAATTAGACCGGCCACACATATGGCATGTCGGGCGATTCGCGCCAGCCCTGAGGGGTGTAGTGCTCGGGCGCTTTGCGAATGAGGTTGGCGCGGTGGGCGGCGTGAAACTCCGGCGAGCCGAGCCAATGAGGGACAGACTGGCCGCGCTCGCGGTCAAAGTACGCGCGGATTTTCTCGCGGCACGTGTCTTTGTATCCGCGCGCAACCCACTCATCGCACACCGCTACGCCATACGCAACGAGCGCATTGGTATATCCGCGCCACATGTTCGTGGCAGGGTGATTGCTCCAAGCGCCGCCGCCCGCGAGCGCCTTCAAAATTTGAAGCACCTCGACTCGTTGCTTGCCGAGGCGTGCGCGATCCAGCGAGCGAGCCGAGCGATTGAAATCAGGGTAAGGCAAGAATGTTTGCATGATCGGTTTTCCTTTCTAAGTTGAGGCGGGGATCGCTCCCCGCCGGGCAATTTTACGCCAAAACAGCCTCAAAATCTTCGGTCAGCGTCCACAGGTTTGCGTTGTAATCTACATCGCGCGAGATGTCGGTGAGCGGGCGAGAAGTCGCGCGGCGTCCAGAGCGACTATACCCCTCCAACCCTCCGCGCACTGTGCTCTCCTGGATGCGGTTGAAGACTGTCCACAGGTCATTGCGCTCATCTTCCCGGCGGCGCGGGCGGGCAATCTCCTCCGGCTCGAACATATGGGCATCGCCCCAGCGCAACTGAGCCGCCATCCGCGCATACACCTCAACATCCTTGTCGGCGCACTCGATTCGCGCCCAGCGCTCGACCGTGGTGTACACTTTCTCGGTTTGACGGGCGAGGTGCTGCATGCGCTCGATGAGGTTTGCGGCCGCATCTCCGGCGTGACGCTGGCGCAGCTTCTCGACTGTATGGCCGACAACAAGCCCGTTGGAGCAGACAAAGCGGTACAGCCCCGCCATTGCGGTTGCGGCGGTGGTGCCATCGTGCGAGTTGACAAACAGGATGCGGGGCTCAGCGCCTTGAATCCGCTCGGCATTCTTGAGGCGGAAGTCGATCACGTGTTTGGCATACAGCGGGTCACGGGTGCGAGGGGCGGCGGAGGTGGCCTTGGCGACATAGAAGCCGGAGCGCTCCATGCGCTGGATGATGTCGTTGGTGTTGACCTGAACATAGCGCTCCGAGAGCGTGGGCAGGTGCGAGGTGGCGAGTACAGAGGCGGGGAGGTTCATGATCAATTTCCTTTCAAAAGATTGCTTCAAAGTGCATTGCGAAAAACAGGAAGGCGAAAAAGAGCGCCCACATGGCGATCCATTTAAAAACTTCGGCGATCATTTGGTCACCTCCACGAGTTTGAACTTGACGCCGGAGAAAGTCGCGGAGCCCTTCGCCTTCAACTCCATGCGCACCGGGATCATCTTTGCCATCGGCAGGTGGAGGGCGCGAAAGGCGGCTTGCGTGCTGCGGTACTCGGTGCCATTGGCGAGGACATGATGGCGAGAGGCGCGAGCCGCCGCGACTTCGGGCTTGGCCCAGCTGGCGGCGATTGCGGCGGCGCGAGAGGCGGCAAACGAGCCATCCCGCTCCAACAACTTGTGCAAGGGGAGGCGCTCGGGGTTGCGCTCGGCGAGAGCGTTGGGCGGGATCGCCTTGGCGAGGTCAGGAGAGGCGCGATACTCGGCCAGCGAGGGCTTGGGCATCGCTTGATCGAGAATCGCTTGCACACGCCGCTCGGCGGTGGCGCGATCCTGGAATTTTTTGACCGGAGCGGAGGGATTATGCTTGTTGTAAAGCGCGACCAGCTCGGCGGTGCTCAGGGTTTTGATGTCGGTTGTCATTTGAGTTTTCCTTTCTGGGTTGATTAAGCAAGAACATTGAAGTGGAAGTGAACGCCATAGTGGATAGCATTCACGCCGATGAACACTGGGAAAAAGCGGCCATCCTCGGCTTGCATGACGATGTAGCGCAGCGGTCCAAAGTTGGGGTGCTCGACCTCTTTGGGGAACTTCTTGGCAACAGCCTTGTGAGCGTTGTCAGCCGAGGCGTATGTCTTCGTGGGGGTCAGTTGTTCAAAGCGGGCCATTTCAATTTCCTTTCTAAGTTGACCGGCGATTCGTTCACCGTACAGTAATTATGAGTCATTTTTGGGGTGAAATCCAATGTCGCAGCAAAAAATTTTTGGTTTTTCACAACTTTTTTGTAGGTGTTTACACTGATATGTAGAACTTTTGTTTTTGAAAAGGAAACAGAACGGGTCAAGCCGAGCGAGTTTTAGCAAACCTCAAGCCCAATCCGCAGATTTTTGCGGGCGTGATAAGCGCCCCGAGCGCGGGCAGAATCCTCCCTTCCCCCAACTCAGAAAGGAAAACCGACAATGACGACTGAAGCCTTGGAACTCCTCGCGGCGCTCTCCGAAGGGATGAGCGAGGAGGAGAGATTGATTTTGTGCGGGTTTGCGGGCGATCCGAATGCCGCGCCGAGCCATGCGTGGAAGCCTCGACCTTGGCGACCGGGGCGAGGGTTGGAGATGCACGAGAGCTGGAACGGGTACACGACTGTTGCGAGCTTCGGGAGAGCGGGTGATGGCTCGTTCAGGCGGCGCACCGAGACATTTGCGGCGGGGCGAGCGCTGATGGTGGACGATGTGGGGACAAAGGTTGACCCCTCGGCTGTGGCCGCGCTCCCGCCCTCGGCGAAGATTGAAACGAGCCCCGACAACTTCCAATATTGGTACATCCTCGCGGAGCCTGAGCGCGACATGTCGAAGTTTGACGGGGTGATACGCGCGTTCATCTCCGGCAAGCTCCTCGGCGCTGACCCCGGCATGAGCGGCGTGACTCGGGTGGGGCGGCTCCCCGGCTTCCAAAACGCCAAGCCCAAATACGGCGGCTGGACAGTGAAGATGCACGAGCTGGCGCCGCGCCGGTACTCGCTGGATGAACTGCTCGCAGGGTTCAGCCTCCAGATCAATGGCCGCCGCATCCCCGCTCGCAAACTCCCCACCGAGGAAGCAGTGGAGCGCAACCGCGCATTCATGAGCGCGTTCAAATTCCTCGCGCAACGGCGAATGCTGAAGAAGGGCGAGCCTGATCCGAGCGGATGGGTGGAGATGACGTGCCCGTGGGTGGGCGATCACACTGGCGCTGCCGACACTGGCGCCGCGATCCGTGAGCCCGCGCCAGAGAATGACTATTATGGAGCGTTCAGATGCCACCATGGCCATTGTATTGACAAGGGCTGGGCAGACCTGACCGATTGGATCAACGAGTTGGCGATTGAAGAGCTGGAGAGGAGTGCGGGATGAATGAAGAGGAGATGAGGCTGGACATGCTCGTGGCGGAGCTGGACTGCGAAAACCGAATGCTGAGGGCGAGGAATGAGCGCTTGACGGGAGAGCTGGCGCAGGTTCACGCCTCGCTCGCCGAGCGACTGGAGGCGATGTTCCCCAAGAGTGACACTGTCGCCTCGATTGCTATTTGGATCAGGGGGCAAGCATGAGCAATCCATTTGATTGGCGCAACCACAAAAGCGCGATCATTGACGAGGTGCGCATACTCGACCGCCGCGCCCGCTCCTCGGCCACGCTGACTGCACAAGTGGAAAAGAAGCGCAAAACCAACCCTGCGTATGGAACGGTGTTTGGCATTGGCCAACTCCACGACTCCATCGCCCCTCAACCAACAAGGAAGTACAAATGAAAATCTTGAACCCGCTCCCGCTCGACTATGCGCGATGCAAGCCCCTGCGCCCGGATGATCGGTGCCAAAACTGTAAGCGCTGGGCCGAGGCCGAGGGGCAAACCTTCGGCGAGCGCGCAGTGTACGTGGTCACCACCGACAGCCGTGATCGCGCCTGTATTCAAATAACCCTCTCGGAGTTGAGCAATGACAATTGAAGACCTGAACCAGATCAAAAGCCTGATCAGCGGGCTTCGGTTTATGCAAGCTGCGGCGCTCGTGGAATCCGGACTCAACGAGAACAAAGCGGCGATTGCCTATATGAGCAATTTGGCCCGATTGACCCGAGTCATTGAGCAAGAAATCAAGGAGCGCAAATGAGCATTGAAGAGCGTACAGCCGCGCGGGAAGCGGCACTGTTGGAACAGTTAGAAGATTCACGCCGCCTCGCTCGACCCGAGGATTATGTGTTTGACAAGTCGCAAGAGCAATACTGGGACTTGCGCGATGGCACCCTGCACTCGGAGAAGGCAGTGGACGCGAGCATCCCCATCTCGCTGTGGCGCGTGGAGGTGGATGAGGGCGGGAACAACGGCGGGCGTGGACGCCCGAGAGCGCGGCGCGAGCGGCTGATCAACCCGAGCAAGGACATCATGCGCGTGGAAAATGATCGCTTCGTGGAGGGCTCGACTTGGTGGCCGGGGCGGGATCAGATCGTGAAGGATTGGTTCATCTCCGGCGATGGATACTACCCGGCAGCTGGCCGCCGCATCTACAACCAGTACAAAGCCCCGCCCGAGGTGCGCGGCGATCCGGCGGCGGCTGAGCCTTGGATCGAGCACGTGAAGACGCTGTGGCCCTCGGAGGATGAGCACAACTTCTTTTTTGACTACTGCGCGCACATGGTACAGCGCCCCGAGCAAAAGTGCAACGCCGCCATCGTGCTCTCCGGCACGCAAGGCATTGGTAAGGATGCTGCGCTGTGGCCAATTAAAAATGCTGTTGGCTCGTGGAATGTGAAGAACATTGACCCGGATGAGCTCTTCAGCGCCTACAAGCCTTGGCTCCAAACGCTGATGCTAGTGATTGATGAGGTGCGCCCGAGCAAGGATGAGTTTCACGCCTCCTCAATGTACAACATTCTGAAGCCGATGATCGTTGCGCCGCCCGACACTTTGCCTTTGAACGACAAGTATCAGAAGCTCCGGTTTGTGATCAACGTGCTGCGGCTGTTTATCACGACCAACGACTACATCGCAATGTACATCCCTGCTGAGGATCGCCGGATGTTCATTATGCACTCGAACCTCGAACAGCGGTGGCACGAGCGGCGAGGACAGCCCGACTATTTCCGCAAGCTGTTCGCTTGGTTTGAAGCGGGAGGAGCGAACAATGTGGCGGCGTGGCTCGCCGCCCGCGACCTGTCGAAGTTTGACCCCAAGGCGCAAGTCGTGCGTACGCAAGGCTGGAGCGCGATCACCAACAGCTGGAGCGAGCCCGAGGATGCGGTGAGCGCGGCGCTGGAGATGCTAAAGGATCCACCGATTGTGTTCAGCTCTGAGCTCGCGGCTCAACCTTTCGATGGGCGAGAGGAGTTGGCCGGCATGCTCAAATCGCCTCGCCGCATAACGCATCGCATGCAACGCGCAGGCTATATCGCTCTCCAGAACCCCTCGGGCGGCAAGTGGCGATTCTCTGCCGGGGAACACGAGCTAACATCTCGCCTCGCCTTCGTCAAGCATGACCTCGCCGCGAATAATCCCGAGGTCAGCAAAGCAATCAAAGAGCACGGGAAGCGGGTTGTAGAAGCCCGCGCCGCCAACCCAGCGGGGCTCGCCCTCGTCAAGAATAACACGCCGCAAAAGGCCTTCTAATATCGTGCTGGTGACAAGAGGGTTCAAGTTGATCTTGAACTTCTTGTCCGATTCACGTATTGTTAATGTTCATTTTGGCTGAAAACATTTCAATGAGAATCGCTCTTTGCTTTCTTTTCTTGTACGACTCGTCACGAGCGTTGAAACTTGTACGGACAACGACCACACAGAAGCCGCGCGGCTTTCCGGCCAGTTAGTGTAGGCCGCCGGGTCAAGGCGTCCAAATTTCTAATTGTTACAAAAACTTAATTGAAATTAATTTCAATTAATATAAGTAAACAATAGTGCAACTTGCGCGGCTTGTAAACTCAGAACGGATCACGGCGCGGCGAGGATGTAGCGTTATGCGCGGCGCTCACGGATAATCGCGGCAACGAGAGGCTGGTGTAAGCTGGGGGTGGCCTACAACTCCAGCACCTCGCCATGTTACATGCGGCTGTTTCTCCTCCAGCGCGTATGGACAGGGGCGAGGAACTGAACAATGAGAGGCTCAATGACGACAACACAACGCATCCGTGGACCAAAGCTCCAGAAGCTGCGCAAGCGGCTGATGATGGAGAACCCATTGTGTGTCGTTTGCTTCAAGCAAGGCAAAGTGCAAGCCGCGACCGAGCTGGATCACATAGTCCCAGTCTCGCAAGGCGGATCAAACGAGGATTCCAACCTACAATTCCTTTGCTCGGAGTGCCATCGGGTCAAGACAGCAATGGATCTCGGCCACACCTACCACCCTCCCATCGGATTGGACGGATGGCCAGTGATTGAGGCTGGAGGGGAGGGGCGGCAAAAAAGTCGCCATCCCACCCAGCTGGAAACCGAGCGCCCCAGTTTCATTTTTCGCAAACCCTGAAAAACCATGGCAAAACGCAAACCCAGATCAGACTCCGCTGCGGCGGCAATCAACGCGATGCTCGCGGCGGCGAGCCCGCTCCCCGAAGTGCCCGCCCACGTGAAGCTCCGCGCAGATGACAAGCCGTTTTGGGAAGCCATCTTGCGCGCCCGCGCGAGAGAGGAGTGGACCGAGGCAGACTTGGTACTGGCGGCGCAACTCGCGCGGCTCCAATCCGACATCGAGCGCCAGCAAGAAGCGCTGGACGTGGAAGGGGCGGTGCTGGAGAATCGGCGCGGCACCCAGATCATGAACCCTCGACACTCGGTGCTTCAACAGCTTGCCATGCGCCAGTTGTCGTTGATGCGCTCGCTGAGGATGGTGGGCGTGGTGGCTACGGGCGACAAGCGCGACCTGGTCAAAGCCCGCGACCTCCAACGTCAAGCCGAGCGCGCACTGACCGAAGTGGATGGGGAGAACATGGACGATCTGCTCGCAACATGAAACTCTCGCGCGGCCAACGAGTCATCGCCTTCATCGAGCGCTACTGTCGAGCGCCCGAGGGCAAGCGCGTTGGCCAGCCAATCATCCTCGACAAATTCCAAAAGCAGTTCATCCTCGCTGTCTATGACAACAAGCGCAAAACCCGCCGAGCCATTCTCAGCATCGCCCGCAAGAACGGCAAGACCGCGCTGATCGCCGGCATCCTCCTCGCGCACATTGCTGGCCCCGAGGCCAAGCTCAACAGCCAGATTGTCTCCGGCGCTCTCTCCCGCGAACAAGCCGCCATCGTGTTTGCGCTCGCGGCCAAAATGATCCAACTCTCACCCGAGCTGAGCAAGCTCTGTCGGATTGTCCCGTCCAAGAAGTCGATCATTGGCCTCGCGCGCAACGTGGAATACCGGGCGCTGGCGGCGGAGGGGCAGACTGCTCACGGACTGTCGCCGGTGTTGGCGATCTTGGATGAGTTGGGGCAGGTGCGCGGCACCAAGAATGATTTTGTCGATGCGATCATCACCTCCCAAGGCGCACACGCTGACCCGCTGCTGATTGTCATCTCGACCCAAGCGCCCAACGACACTGACTTGCTCAGCGTATGGATTGACGATGCGCTCGGATCCAAAGACCCACGCACCGTTTGCCACCTGTACGCCGCTACGCCCGACTGCGCGCTGACGGATGAGAAGGCATGGCGAGCGGCCAACCCCGCCCTCGACTCATTCCGCTCGCTGGAGGATGTCCAAGAGCAAGCAGACCGCGCAAAGCGGATGCCGAGCTTTGAGCCGACATTCCGCAACCTCGTGCTCAATCAGCGCGTGGAGATGGCCGCGCCGTTCATCTCTCGCGGCGTGTGGTTGCTCAACTCGCAAGAGGCGGATGACTCGGTGTTCTATGAGGAGCCGGTGTATGTCGGGTTGGACTTGTCGGGCAAGAATGACTTGACGGCAATGGTGATGGTGGCGTGGCGAGAGCGCTGGCACGTGCGTGCGATTTTCTGGACGCCTGAGAAGGGGTTGGCTGATCGGGCGAAGCGCGACCGCGCCCCATACGACACTTGGGCAGCGCAGGGCTTCTTGCGCACGATCCCCGGAGCCTCGATTGATTATGAGGTTGTGGCGCGAGAGATTGCCTCGGCGGTGGACGGGATGACGATCGCGGCGGGCGGGTTTGACCGCTGGCGCTTTGATCTGCTGAAGAAGGAGCTGGATGAGCTCGGGTGCGCGCTCCCGCTCGTGCCCTTCGGCCAAGGCTTCAAAGACATGGCCCCAGCGATTGACACGACCGAGAGCGCATTGCTCAACGAGCAAGTCGCTCACGGCGCCAACCCGGTGCTTACGATGTGTATGGCGAATGCTCGCGTGGAGCGTGATGCGGCGGGCAACCGCAAACTCAACAAAGCCAAAGCCACCGGCAGAATTGACGGGGCGGTGGCTTTGGTGATGGCGCTCGGCGTGGCCGTGCGAACCCAAGAGGAAGTGGGCGACCTTGACGGATTTTTAAATGGCCCCTTGACGATGAGGCTTTGAAAGCTATGGCAACATTTTACCAATCTTTGCGCCGCTGGTTTGGCAATGTCGGGGCGACAGGCCAGCAAGATGGCATCCAGTTCACCGAGCCCTTCAGCAAGGTGTACAAACAGACCACCCCGGACTTCGGCATTGATGGGGCGCTTCAAGTTTCAGCCGTTTGGAGCGCGGTGGAGCTTCTGACCGACAACATCGCCTCGCTCCCGCTCTTTGTGTACAACAAGGAGAATGACGCCGAGGGGAACAAGACGCTGGCGCGTGACACGCAGCTGTGGACGGTGCTCCACGTGTCGCCCAATCGCCGCCATACGCCAATGGAGTTTTGGAGCTACATGCTGATGAACTTCCTCCTGCGCGGCAACGCCTATGCGCGGCTGGTGCGCAATGATCTCGGGGAAGTGATCGAGATGTGGCCGTGGTCAGCGGATCAGGTAGAGGTTGAGGTGCTGCCGGATCGCTCTGTGATCTACAAGTACAACTATGAGGGCGTGGTCGCGGTGTATGACGAGAAGTCAGTGTTCCACTGGCGCGACAAAGGCAACGGCATCGTGGGCATGAGCCGCCTCGACTACATGCGCAACTCGGTGGGCGTGGCCATTCAAGCCCAGAACCATACCGCTGACACCTTCAGCAACAACGGCAAGCGCCCCGGCGTGTTCATGATCGACAAGCTCCTGACCAAAGAGCAGCGTGATGCAATCCGCGCCAATTATCGCGGGCTGATTGAGGGATCGCAAGATGAGCTGATTGTGTTGGAGGCGGGCGCGAAGTTTGAGCCGCTGAGCATGACCCCGGCTGATCTCCAAATCCTCGACACTCGCCGATTCTCGGTGGAGGACATCGCGCGGTGGTTTGGGGTGCCATCGGTGCTGATCAACGACACCGCCAAAACCACGACATGGGGCACCGGCATCAGCCAGCTGATCGAGGGCTTCTACAAATTCCGGCTGCGCCCGCTTTTGGAGTCGCTGGAGCAAACCATTGACCGCAGAATTTTGAGCCCGCGCCAGCGCGAGCTATTTGTGGCTGAATTTTCGCTCGATGCGCTTCTGCGCGGCTCGCTTTCGGAGCGTTTGGATAATGGCGCGAAGGCGGTGCAGAACGGGCTGATGACAAGGAATGAATGGCGCCAGCTGGAGAATTTGCCGCGCCGCGATGGCGGCGACATCCTCACCGCGCAATCCAATCTAGCGCCAATTGACAAATTAGGGGATAATCCCGAACAGCAAAGGATCCAAAATGATCAAACACAAAACCCTACCAATCAATGATGTTGGGCTGAAGTTTGCTGGCGCTGGCAAGAGCGCGGGCACCTTCAGCGGCTATGCTTCGGTGTTTGGTGGCGTGGACTCTTACCGCGACACGATCCTGCCCGGAGCTTACAAAAGCGTCATTGATCAGATCAAGGCGGGCGCGGTGCGCATGCCCAAGATGTTTGTCAATCATCGCTCCTATGACTTGCCAGTTGGCAAGTGGATGTCGATTGAGGAGGATGAAAAGGGGTTGATGATGGAGGGCGAGCTGACGCCCGGCAATCCGCAATCCGCAATCGTGAAGGCGGCGCTGGACCACGAGACTGTGGACGGGCTGAGCATTGGCTATCGCCTGAGCCCGGATGACATCGAGTTTGTGGACAAGGGCGATGGCCCGGTGCGCATCATCAAGAACATCAGCGAGCTCATGGAGGTGTCCATCGTGACCTTCCCCGCAGACGATGCGGCGCGGGTAAACCTCGACAGCGTAAAATCGGCGCTGGATGAAATCCAGACCATCAAGGATTTTGAAGACTTCTTGCGTGAGGCAGGTGGGTTTTCAAAATCGCTCGCAACGGCAACGGCAAGCCGCGCGAAGCGATTGTTTGCTCAGAGAGAGTCTGAGCCCATTGCCATCCCCGATGAACTCCAGCGAATAATCGCGGAGAATCTGAAAACTGCTCGGACTCTTTGAAAGGACATATCATGAGCGACATCAATGAAATCAAAGCCCTTGCCGAAACGCAAGGCACTATCCTGGCCACCACCCGCGAGCTGAAGAGCTGGATGGAAAAGGCACAAGGCGAGATGCAAGCCTCCAAGACTGTGGAAGCTGAAACCAAAGCCGCCCTCGAAAAGCTGAGCGTGAAAGCTGCTGAGCTGACCGACAAAGCTCTGGAGATCGAGCGCAAGTTGAGCGCTGGCCAAGAGGATTCGCGCCAGAAGGACGACAGCATTGGCGAACAATTCGTCAAGAGCGATGCCTTCAAGGCAATGGCCGAAGGCAAGAGCAAGTTTGCTCGCATCGAGCTCAAGACCGCCATCATCAACGCCACCGGCCAAAACCAGCCTCTGGTTCCCGACATGCGCGTGCCCGGCATCATCGCCAACCCCAACCGTGTGTTGACCATCCGTGATCTGCTGCCTGTTGGCCGCACGACTTCCAACCTGATTCAGTTCACCAAGGAAAACGTGTTCACCAACAACGCTGGTCCGCAAGGCGGCGGCTCCTCTCCTCTGGTTGTCGAGAACACGACCAAGCCCGAGAGTGGCATCACCTTCACGCTGGCCAATGCACCAGTGGTCACCCTGGCCCACTGGATCCCTGTCTCGCGTCAAGTGCTGGACGATGCCCCTCAGCTGCAGAGCTATGTGAATGGCCGTTTGACCTATGGCTTGAAGCTGGAAGAGGAAGATCAGTTGCTGAATGGTACGGGCGCTGGCGGCAACATCGCCGGCATTTTGGCCAGCGGCAACTACACCGCCTTTAACCGTGGCGCCACCGGCGACACTAAGGTGGACACCCTCCGCAAAGCCATCACCCAAGCCGCTCTCGCCGAGTACCCGGTGGACGCCTTCGTGATCAACCCTGCCGATTGGGAAGCGATTGAGTTGTTGAAAGAGACCAATGGCGCCTACATCTTCCACGGCGACACTGGCCCCGTTGGTCAGATGGGCCCAACGATCTGGGGACGCCGAGTTGTTGCTACAAACAGCATCGCCTCTGGTACCTTCCTGGCTGGCGCTTTCACTATGGGCGCTCAACTGTGGGATCGCATGGACGCTGCGGTGCAAATCTCCTATGAAGATGGCGACAACTTCAAGAAGAACATGGCCACGCTGCTGGCTGAAGAGCGCTTGGCACTGACCGTGTACCGCCCCGCTTCGTTCATCTCCGGCTCTTTCTGAGCTTGAGTTGAGGTAAGCTATACCCGCCGCGCTTCGCGGCGGGTATTTTTTTGAGGAGCTTAGAATGGAACTTGTAGATGTAATCGCAACAGCGCACTTCAGCGACACTCGCATTGGCGCTCTCTCGCGCAAGCAGCGCACCTCTGTGCCGAAACACGTTGCTGAGGAACTGGTCAAGCTTGGGGTGGTACAATATGTAAACCCTCCCGCGACAGTGGCCCAAGAGCCCGCACAGACCGCACCGGCAGTCGATGGCGAGGAGCCACTGTCTGTATCCTCGCCGGTGGACCAAGTCTCAACGCGCAAGACGCGCAAACAGTCGCGCAGAGACAAAGAGAATGCGGATGGAGAGTTGTCGCAATAAAAGACACTTGGCGCTTGATTCCCAGCGCCGATGTTCTGTATGCGTGCGACCCACATTGGTGGGAACATCACCACCAAAAGATCATCGAGGGGACAAGTGCCGAGCTTTGGACGCAGGATGCTGCTGCCGAGCGCAAGTGGGGGCTGAACCGAATCGAGGGCGTGTGGCTTGAGGGGTTGGGGCGGGATCGCCTCCACTTCGGCGGCAACTCCGGCTATCAAGCTGTCAACCTAGCATTCTTGTTTGGCGCGGCGCGGATCATCCTCCTTGGGTTTGATATGCAGCGCACAGATGGCAAAGTTCATTTTTTCGGCATCCACCCTTATCATCGGTCATTGTCTGATGGCCCCACTGATTCCCTCCTCGCCGATTGGGCAAAGAAGTTTGAGCGCCTTGCGCTTGATCTTGCTGAGGAAGGAGTGGAGGTGATCAATGCGAGTCGCGCGACTGCGCTGACGTGCTTTGAGAGAAAGGAACTGGAGCAATGCTGAATGTGTTTTGTGGATATGATCCGAGGGAGGCGATTGGCTTCCATGTTTTCTGCGCATCTGTAATTGAGCGCAGCTCCATCCCCGTGACATTCACCCCGATAGGGGCGCTGGGGGTGCATACCGGCTCGAACAACTTCACAACCTCCCGCTTCCTGATCCCTCAGTTGATGGGGTGGCGCGGCAAGGCAATCTTCATGGATGCAAGCGACATGCTGATGATGGACGACATCGCCATGTATGCTGATGAGCTCGATTGGCTGTCAGCGCCCGTTGCTTGCGTCAAGCACAACTACAAAACCCGTCACCCTCGCAAGTACATCGGCACGCAGATGGAAACCTCCAATGCCGACTATGAGCGCAAGAACTGGGCAAGCATGATGCTGATGAATTGCGAGCATCCTGCTTGGGAGCCAATTACCTCCGAATACATCCGCCGAGCCCGCCCTCTGGATCTCCTCCAGCTTGACTTCTTAGAGGATTATGAGATTGAGGAGCTGCCGCAATCTTGGAATGTCTTGGTTGATGAGGGGCAGCCAATCGAAAAAGCAAAGCTGCTCCATTGGACAGCCGGCATCCCGTACTTTGCGCATTACAAAGATGCGCCCGGAGCAGACCTATGGCATCAGCAACGCAAAACGCTCGACTGATCACCGGCGAATATCTGCGGCTTCAGCGCGAGCTTCACACCAACCCAAACTATGGGGTTGCCTCCCGCGCATTCGCTGAGCAGGTTGATTCCTTGATCTCCTCGCTCGGAGTCAAGACGCTATGCGACTACGGGGCGGGCAAGCAAGTGTTAAAACAATCGCTCCGCGCCCCTCTTGAGGCATACCACCCCTATGACCCCGCCTTTCCTGAATATGGGGGTGCAAAGCCCGCCGATCTTGTCTGCTGTATAGATGTCCTTGAACACATTGAGCCGGAGCTTTTGGCGAATGTGCTGGATGATCTTCGGCGGCTCGTTGTCAAGTTTGGATTCTTCACGATCCATACCGGCCCAGCAGCAAAATTGCTGTCGGATGGGCGCAACGCCCATTTGATCCAAAAGCCTCTCGCATGGTGGCAGCAAAAATTGGAGAGCCGCTTCAAAATCATTTCGATCCAAAATATTGGCGTCAACATATGGGTTGTTGTTGCGCCTCTTCCCACCGCTCCCGTTTCAGGGCAAAATACAGCATAGTGCGGAGAGAATATGATCAAGCCAATCAGACCAGTCCACGGTACAGTTCATGAGCCAGTCTCGTTGGAGGAAGCTCGCCTGCACCTGCGCCTGGACGCGACCGGCTCGCCGCCTTCGCACCCGGATGATTCGCTGGTGGAAGCGATCATCATTGCCGCTCGTTTGAGCGCTCAAAAGTACACCGGGCTTGTAATTGCCAGCCAGACCTATCAGCTCGCGCTGGACGCCTTCCCCGAGGGCGGCATCTCGCTGGAAACATGGCCGGTGTCCTCGATCACCTCCATCACGTATGTTGACGAGGCGGGCGCGACTCAAACCCTCGCGGCGACCGAGTATGAGCTGGACACATTCGTTGTCCCGGCAATGGCGCAGCTCAAGTATCAAAAGAGCTGGCCAAAAACCCGCGCTCAACACAACGCTGTCATCGTGACATTCGTTGCTGGGTTTACCAATAACCAAGTCAGCCCCAATGACAACCCCACGCCCGAGTCGATCAAGCAAGCGATGCTGCTGACGATTGGTCACCTGTATGCTAATCGGGAAGCGATCAACGTGGGCAACATCGTGACTGAGGTGCCGCTCGGCGCGACATACCTCCTCACCCAGTACCGCATCAACCTCGGAGTCTAGCATGAAAGCAGGCAAGCTTGATCGCCGGGTGATACTACAACAACCGATTGAAACGCAAAATTCACTCGGCGAAGTTGAAATTGCTTTTCAAACCTTTGCTACAGTTTGGGCGGAGGTGCTGCCGCTGAACGGGCGCGAATACTTCGCGGCTCAGCAGTTTGTCCCCGAAGCCCAACTCAAGATCAACATCCGCTGGATCGCAGGGCTGAATGAGAAGTTCAAAGCGGTGCACGATGGCGTTGCATACGACATTCTGTACATCGCTGAGATCGGGCGGCGCGAAGGCATTCAACTGATCGTGAGGAAGCCATGAGCGTTGTCACGATGAAGATTGATGGGTTGAAGGCGCTGGATCTGGCGCTCAAGCAGCTCCCATATGAGATCCAAGGCAAGCCCCTTCGCTCCGCGACCTCCCGCGCGGCGAGACTGATCCGGGATGAAGCGATTGCGCGAGCGCCCGAGGACACCGGCAACCTCAAGGAGTCCATCTACCGCTACCGCTCCCGCTCCCAATCCCTGCCGGGGCGCGAAGTGTTTTTGGTGGGCGTGCGCAAAGGGCCACGCCGCCGCTACGCCAACACCCGCTACAACCGGCGCAAGGGGCGCGTGGGGAAAACTTACTTTGAGCAGGGCAAGGCATTTTATTGGCGCTTCTTGGAGTTTGGCACGATGAAGATGCAAAAGCAACCCTTCCTTCGCCCAGCCTTTGAAGAGAACAAGATGGCGGCGGTGGACATGATCAAGGATCGCTTGCGCATCGAGATTGACAAGGCCGCGAGGAAATACAAGCGATGATCGAGCAGCAAATCTTTGATACTCTGAAGGGGCTCGTGTCAAATCGGTGTTATCCGATGATGATGCCTGAGAAGCCTACCTTCCCTGCCATTGTGTACTCGCGCATCTCCAGCTTGCCTTTTAACACGATTGTTTCTGCGTCCACGCTGGATCAGATTCGCGTCCAAGTTGATATCTATGCCAACACCTACAGCGCTGCCAAAACTCTCGCGGCATCCGTGAGAACGGCGATGGAGGCGGCAGCATTCAAAGCCACCCTCCAAACCGATCAAGACTTGTTCGAGCCTGATGTGAAGGTGTACCGTGTCACTCAGGATTTTTATGTCTGGGACAAACGATGAAAGGCGGTCATCTATGTCTTTTTGAATCCACCTCGCCAGCCACAACAGTTTTTATTTTTTTGAAAGGAACACAAAATGTCCAGCAACGCACTTGAAGCCCAAGGCACCCTCATCAAGTTGAGCACCAGCTCGACTTCCCCTTACAGCTACACCACCATCCCGGAGGTGAAGAGCTTTTCTGGCCCCGGCGGATCGGCAGCAGTCATTGACGTGACTGACCTGTCTTCTGTCGCAAAAGAGAAGCGCATGGGCCTCGCGGATGAGGGTCAGCTGTCGTTCACTCTGAACTTCAACCCTGACGAGACCACGCACGATGCCTTGCGCACTCGCCGCGCCGCTCGCACGCTGACTTCTTTCCAGATTGTCTTCACCGACAGCTCTCCCGGCACCACTTGGACCTTCTTTGCCTACATCACCGGCCTGTCCATCTCGGGCGCTGTTGATGGCGTCATCGAGGCCAACGTCACGTTGGAGATCACCGGCGCGATCACCGAGGCATAAACCAATGGCATTGCTTAACAAAGAAGCAATCCTGGGCGCTGACGACCTCAAAAAAGAAGTCGTCAGCGTGCCGGAGTGGGGCGGCGAAGTCATCATCAGCGCTATGACCGGCGCGGCGCGTGACGAGTGGGAGCAAGCGCTCATGGACGCCAAGGGCTCCAACCTTGCTAACCTCCGCGCTCGACTGGTCGCGGCGACTGCCTTGGATGAAGCGGGCAATCGCCTGTTCGCCGCTGTGGATGTTGAGGCGCTCGGCAAGAAGTCTGGCGCGGCGCTGGAGCGATGCGTGCGAGTTGCGCAACGACTCAATCGCTTGACGCAGAATGACTTGGATGAGCTCTCAAAAAACTAACACGCCGACCGGAGCGCCGATTCTATTTTGACCTTGCGTTGAAATTGGGCATGCCGGTTGGCGAGATGTTGAGGAGAATGGACAGCGCAGAATTGACGGAGTGGATCGCATACTTCAAGTTGCAAGAGCCTCCCAAACAAAAGACTGCAGATGTCCTCCGCGCCCAGTTTGGGCACAGAGTGGTGAAGAAGAAAGGGGCATGATATGGCGGGGCTTGGCGATCTTGTAGTGTCGCTCACGGCGGAGACAGCGCAATTCCGTCAAGCGATGGAGCGCGCAGCCTATGTTGCCGACAAAAACTTCAGTCAGATGCGCAACTCGGCGGCAAACCTTGCCGCCGGGTTCGGGCTATACCTCGGGGCAGACACGTTTGTGAGCTTCATCAGAGCCTCCATCGACATGATGGACAAGCTGGATGATATGTCTGAGAAGGTTGGCATTGCCACCGATGAACTCTCCAAGCTCGCATACTCGGCGAAGTTTGCCAACGTGGACGTCAATGGCCTACAAAGCGCACTTGTCAAATTCAGCAAGAACGCCTCCGAAGCCGCGACCGGGAGCGGCGAGGCAGCTGGCGCTTTCCAAGCGCTCGGCATCTCTGTCAAAGACGCCAATGGCAACCTGAAGCCGACCGAGGAGTTGGTCAAGGATGTTGCTGACGCATTTGTTCAGTATGAGGACGGAGCGGGCAAAGTATCGGCAGCAACAGCGCTGTTTGGCAAATCCGGCGCAGAGCTCATCCCCATGCTCAACAAGGGGCGCGATGGTCTCAAGGAGCAAGCAGATGAGCTGGAGCGACTCGGCGGCGTGGTCATGCCGGATGCCGCGAAGCGCTCCGCAGAATTCAAAGACAATGTGGATCGTTTGTCCACTGCCATGGGCGGGTTTGGCAAAATCATTGCCAATGAGATTCTCCCCACGCTGACCGAGTACACCAACCAAATTCTCCTCGCCACCAAGCATCAGCTGACCTTTATGGACAAGCTCAAGCTTGGCCTCACCAATCCTTTCGGCAATGTCGCTGATGAGATCAAGTCGCTGCGCGAGGAGTATGACACGCTGATGCGAATCGGGTTTGGGCCTGATTCGCCTGAAGCGCAATCTGTAAAGCGCCGCGAAGCCTACCTCAAAGAGCTTCAAGCGATGGAAGTGCTGGCTGGTGCAACAGGCGATATGTCTGATGCTGTGTCGCGCCGAATGGCCTCTCAAGCCTCGGCAGCGAAGGGCCAGCTGACCTTTGACGCTGATGCGCTCAAGCGCCAGCGCGAAGCTGCCCAGAAGGTATCGGAGTTTGTCAAGCAACAGCAAGATGCTTACTTCCAGCTGACAATGACCAAGGAGGAGTATCTTGCGCAGCAAGCCCGCGAGATGGGCGCCAACAAGCAGCAAGTTCAAACAGTCTCGGCGCTCGCGGCAGCAATGAAGGCTTACACCGAAGGCAAAGAAAAAGAGAAGGCGATCACCGATATCATCGGCAAGCAACGTGAGGCATACGTGAAGCTGTTCTTGACCGAGGATGAGTTGCTGAAGCTGACCCTGGAAAAGAATGGCGCTGATGAAGACTCAATGCGCATTTTTGATGCGCTGACGCAAGCAATCAAGGCCAAAACCGAAGCTGACCAGAAGCAAAAGGATGCCATGAAAGATTACATGGATCTGTACAGCGAATGGAAAAAGCTCGTTGAGGACACAAACACGCCGATGCAAAAACTCGCAGACGGGGAAGCGCGCCTGGAGGAGTTGCGCAAGCGCCTGATCGCAGCAGGATATGAAGAGATTGAGGTCAACAATCGAATTGCCGAAGCCCGCCTCAACCTTGTTGAAGGTTTGGAAAAGCAAGACAAGCTCACTGTTCAGGTGGACACAACGAGCAAGCTGATGGGGCAAGCAATCTCCTCGCAGTTTGAGGCAGCGATCCTCCAGGGCAAGGCTTTCCGCGAAGTGCTCAAGGGCATCGGCAACGACATCATTGCGATCCTCGTGCGCCGCCGAATCACCGAGCCATTCGCTGATTTTGTTGACGCTGCCGCCAAGACTTACCTGCCGAGCTTCGGCGGGGCAAAAGCCAACGGCGGGCTCGTGACGGGCGGCAATGCATACCTCGTGGGCGAGCGTGGCCCGGAGATTTTCTTGCCCTCGACCGGCGGCTCAATCATCCCCAACTCCGCCGCCGCATCGAGCGGAGGGAATGTCTCGATTGACATCAACAACTACTCTGGGCAGCAAGTTCAAACCCGCGAGGCAAAAGACTCGCGCGGCAATCGCTCCATCTCGATTCAGATTGGCGACCTTGTTGCGCAGGAGCTTGGGCGCCCCGGCTCGACAGCTAACATGTCGTTGCGGAACAACTTTGGCGCCCAGCCAACTCTCGTTGGAAGGTAAAGCATGACCACCTCATACACTTGGCCCGCGACTCTCCCCGCCCGCCCGCTCTCTGATTATCAAGAGGAGCGCAACCTGGGCGTGCTGGTGACGCCAATGGACTCTGGCCCGCCAAAGATGCGCCGCCGCAATCAACTGCCCGACACCCTCAAGGTCAGCTACATCCTCGACTCGACCCAGATGGCGGAGCTGGACAACTTCGTGTTCACCGAGATCAGTGGAGTCATGCGCTTCAACTATACCCACCCGCGCACCGGCGTCAGCGAGGAGGTGCGAATTGTCCCGCAAGGCAACGCAATGTACACCGTTTCATACATGAGCAAAGACCTCTACAAAGTCAACTTGACGCTACAGGTGCTGCCATGAGCCGGACACTTTCCACAGCTGCTCGCGCGGCGCTCTTTGCCCAAGAGTCAGATAACACCCTCGTCACCCTTTTAACATTTACCGGCACAGGCATCTCGCCGCCCATTCGCCTTTGCGACAACTTTGACCACCGAATCTCTGCCGGCATCAATGACGAGGAGATTGTGTATGGGATTACAAGCCGCAGCAACAATTACATCTACCTCCCCTTTCAAATCACCCTCCCGAGCGAGGAAGCGCAAAGTGTGCCAAGGGCGCAGCTGCGGATTGATGATGTGACGCGCTACTTGATCCCAACCATCCGCTCCATTTCCTCACCTCCCAGTTTGCTTATTGAGCTGGTGCTCAAGACCACGCCCGATGTGGTGGAGGCGAGCTTCTCCGGGCTACAATTGGGATCAATCGGGTACGATGCGAACACGGTGACGGCAGACCTCAGTTTGCCATCGCTGACGCTGGAACCCTTCCCGGCGGGGACTTTCACCCCGTCATACTTTCCGGGGATGTTCTGAGATGAGTTGGTGGAATGATTACATTGGCATCCCTTACAAAGAGAAGGGGCGCGCACGCGATGGCGCGGATTGCTGGGGGCTCGTGCGGCTCGTGTACAAAGATCAGTATGAGATCGAGCTGCCGAGCTTCATCGAGGTGTATGAGGCGCAAGACAGTAATCAGATTGCCGAGCTTTTTGCCACACGGCGCGAAGGCTGGGAACAAGTTGCCGAGCCGCGCGAAGGAGATGTTGTAGCGCTGAGGGTTTTCGGCGAGATAACGCACGTGGGCGTGATCGCCGCTCCGGGCACCTTCCTACATGTTAGGCGCGGGATCGAGGCTGTGATTGAGCGGCTCGACTCTCCGATGTGGAAGCACCGCATTGAGGGCTATTTCCGGTACAAGGAAAAAGCAGACACGGGCGCTGTGGCGCTCGCGGCGATGATGCACCCGCTGCGCACCGACCGGATTGACGGGTTGGTGCCAGCGGGACTTACCCTTCAGCAAATCTATGAACGACTGCTGCCGCATGCGAGCCAGATGCGCACGCAAGTGGTGCTGATGCTGAATGGCCTTCCCATTCCGCAAGACCAGTGGGCAAACTGTACGCCCTTGCCGAATGATCGGGTGGAGTGTCGGGCTGTCGCGGCAGATGGCAAAGACATCTTGAAGGCGGCGCTGTTCATCGCAGTGGTCATCTACGCGCCACAGCTGTCAGGCGAGTTTTTTGCCAATACAGCGTTTGGCCAATCAATCATTGCCAATACAGCCTTCACCTATACCCAGCTGGCTGCCGCCGGATCAGTGCTGCTCACGACCGCCGGGTCAATGCTCATTAACCAAATCTTCCCCTATCGCCCGCCCTCAATGGGCGACCTGGGAAGCGGAGCGCTGAGCGAGACAGCCAACAGGCAACTGTTTTTGCAAGGCGGCAACAACGCCCCCAGCCCATATGGCGCAGTGCCGGTGGTGCTTGGCTCTTTCCGCTATGCTGGCCCCGGCGGCATGACCGCTTGGGCAGAGACAACCGACTCCCTCTCTTACCTCCGCATGCTGGTGGTTTGGGGCTATGGCCCGCTTGTCGTCAAAGACATCACGCTGGCTGAAACGCCGATTCAGAATTTTGACGAGGTTCAGATTGAGACCCTCGATTATCAAGACACAGCGGATGAGCGCTCGCGGTTCAAGAAGCTGACCGGCACCGAGCGTGTACAGAACACCCTGTCGCTGGAATTGACCTGTACACGCAAAACAGTCACTAGCGCCAGCCGCTCCAGCAACGTGCTGACAGTTAACACGAGCGGAGCGCATGGCTTCTCCACAGGCTGGTTCTGTCGCGTGTACAGCGCTTACAATGAGGATGGCGTTGTCGGCGGCGCACAATACCCAACAGCTTCATATGTCGTGAAGGATGTTGAGTTGACGGTGGTGGACTCGGACACCTTCACTGTCCCTTCCACAGGCACCAATGGATCGGTGACCGCGATTGCGGTGGATGCGAGCCCATGGATCGAATCGAGCATCAGCGAGGAGATTGAAGACCTCGGCGTGACTCTTCATTTCCCGGAGGGCATCCGCACAATCGTGACCGATGGAAGCGAGGCGGGCAAGACTAAAGTTGCGCTCAGCGAGATTCACATCCAGCGCCGCCGTATCAACCCCAGCACCGGCGCTCCGCTCGAATCCTACAAAAACGCATCAAGTGATTTTGCCGGCGGCAAGTTCAACCTTACCTATGCCGGCCTTCAATTTTATGATTGGGAATATGGGTACAGCTATGTCGAGCTGTATCAATGGACTCGAGTCTCATTGAATGCTAAGGGCCAACTGGTCACTCGCACAGGGCAGTTGTCTGATACATCGTCAGCAAACATGAACCCAAGCACATGGTATTACAATCAAATTGTTCAGCAAAACTATGGCAAGACAGTTGATTGGGCTCGCCTCCCTTCAATCCCGAGCGGAGAAACACTGCTATGGGATATTTGCGTGAAGGGCAGCTCGGTATTTAGCGCCGTGGATCAGCGCTCAATCAATGTGACGGGCGGCAGCTATTCCCTCAGCTGGCCTGTGGTCACAATTGGATCCGCCTCGATCAATGAGGCGGATGATCCAAGGTTCACGCTGATATTTGGCAGCAATAGCAAATACAAAAAGCGCAAGGATGCAATCTCATACACCGCCAACTTCGATGTCACGGCGGGAGCGTATCAAGTGCGCGTGCGCCGCGCAAACTATGACACTGACGAGGTGACGGTTGGATCTGCGAAGTGGCGGCGACTCACCGCCGCTTATGTCCAGTATGTCACCGGAATCAAGAACACAACGCCAGTTGCTTTCCCGAAGGCATTAGCAATGAGCGCTGTACGGATCAAAGCCACCAATCAGATCAACGGCAATGTACAGGGCATCTCCGCCCTTGTCCAATCGGTGTGCAAGGATTATGACACGACCACTTCCCCTCCGAGCTGGGTGCTCCGCCCGACAAGCAACCCGGCTTCGCTTTTCAGGTATGTGTTGCAACATCCTGCAAATGCGCAAGCTGTATCAGACTCGCTGTTAGACTTGCCAGCGATCGAAGCGTGGCACACCTACTGTAGGCAAAAGAAGTTTGCATTCAACACCGTCATCGTTCAGCAGAAGTCGCTGTTTGAGGTTTTGAAGGACATCTGCGCGGCGGGGCGAGCTTCCCCAACGATGCGCGATGGCAAGTGGTCTGTGATCATTGACAAGCCGCAAACAACGATCCGCCAGCACTTCACCCCTCACAACAGCTGGGGCTTCTCTGCCAGTCGCATATACCCGAAGCTGCCCCATGCATTCCGCGTGTCCTTCAACAACGAGGAAAAGGGCTATCAACCGGATGAACGGATGGTGTACAATGACGGGTACAGCGCTTCCAACGCAACTTACTTTGAGGGGCTTCAGCTCCCCGGCGTCACCAAGCCGCAACTCATTTATCAACACGCCCGCTTTCACCTCGCTCAGTTGAAGCTCCGCCCTGAGAGCTACACAATCAACGTGGACATGGAGCATATTGTTTGCACTCGCGGCGATCTTGTCCGAGTCACGCACGATGTGCCGCTGTGGGGGCGCGCATCCGGGCGGATCAAATCCCGCGCCAGCAACGGCCTCGACCTGACGCTGGAGGAGGAAGTGCTGATGGTGGCTGGGACGCAATACGGGTTGCGCATCCGGCTCGCAGACGGCACGAGTGTCACCCGCACAGTCGCTTCCAAGGCCACGACCGCCTACTACAGCGTCATCACGCTGACCTCCTCGGTGACCGCGACTCAAGGCGCAGCAGGCAACCTGTTCATGATGGGCGATCTGAATGCTGAGTCTGTCGAGTGTCTCGTTCAATCCATCGAGCCAATGGACAACTACACCGCCCGGATCACGCTGGTGGATTATTCCCCTGCTGTGTATGACTCGGACGATGAGACGATCCCCGCCTTCAACAGCCAGATCACTCGCCCCCAGAAGCTCATCCGCAAGCTCATTCAGCAAAAGCCAACGATTGTCTCGGCGCAAATCCGCTCGGATGAATCGGTGCTGACGGTGATCTCGCCCGGAGTTTTTGAGTATAACATCCGTGTTCCCTTCACCAATGCGGCGGGGCTCGCGACCAACATTGCGTTTGTTGAGGGCCAAATTGACAGCAATGAGGACTCGGATGATGAGTGGGGTCAGTCGATCACCGTCAAGCGCAGCGCTTCCTCAATCACCTTCAAGGATGTTGAGGAGGGCGATGAGTACCGCATCCGCTTGCGTTATGTGGACGATGACGGCAATGTTGGGCAATGGACAACGCCGGTGACGCACACCGTCATCGGCAAAACGAGCAAGCCGCAGACTCCCGGCGCAATCACCTTCACAATCTCCAACTCGCGGCTCAAGCTCGACTGGCCCAACAACTCGGAGCCTGACCTGAAGGGGTATGAGATTCGCTCGGCAGATTCGAGCTGGGGCGCGGCAGGGTACATCTACCGGGGCGCGTCCAGCGAATACCTCGCCACCGCCAAGACTCCCGGCGCATACACCTATTATCTGAAAGCCCGCGACCTGACCAACCTTTACAGCACCACCGCTCGCTCGGGCACTTTTACGATCAATGCGCCGAGCAATCCCGCCTCGGTCACGCAAACAATCGTCAAGACCACCAAGACTGTGATCGAGTTGGCGCTGGATTGGAATGATGTCACACCGACCTCAAATGCCTCATCCGGCCAATACCCGGTTGGCGGCTATGAAATCCGCACCGCCAACTCCGGCTGGGGGAGCAACACCGGCTATCTCTACAAGGGCAACGCAAGCGCCGCGCGGCTGAAGAACATTTCCGCGACAGCCTCCACGACCTTCTACATCCGCACCTATGACATCAACGGCAACTACGCGACAAGCTCGCTGTCGTTTGTTCACGATGTGACCGCGCCGGGGACTATGGCCGGGGCAACGGTGACGGTGACGCGCCTGAAATCCATTCTCCAATTTTCGATCAACAGCGCTCCGGCGAAGCCGAATGACTTTGATGAGTATGAGTTTCAGATCGGCAAGGTTGGCTCGCCGGGCATCCCGGATGGCACCACCGACAACTTCTGGAATGATCCAGATTGCTTGATCGTTGAGAGCACAACCAACAAAGCGCAGATCGACATCAAGCTGTTCCCTGTTCCCCGCTACTCCACCGCCGGGGTAAAGTATCGGGTGGCGGTGCGGATGCGCGACAAGTCTGGGAATTATTCGCCCGCTTCCGCCCTCGGTTCAATCACTGTGACAAAGATTACATAACATGGCAGCATCTCTCACCGCAAGCATTGCCGCCCTGATCCTCAAGGTTGACGATCCGGGGCGTGACGATCTCAGCGCCGTCAAGGTATGGGCATCGACCACGAGCGGGTTCACGCCCGACAATACCAACCTTGTGTACACCGGCGACAGCTTCACGATCATCCTCGCCAACTTGACGCCGCTCACGACCTACTATGTCAAGTATGCGTACATCTCCGAGATTGACCCGACTGACTATGATGTCTCGGCGCAACTGAGCGCGGCGCCAAACGAGATTGATGGCAGCATCGTGGTAGATGGATCAATCACCGCCGCCCAACTCGCGGCGGGCGCAGTCACCACTAGCAAGCTCAGCGTCCAAGGGCGCAACATGCTAACGGATGTGGACTCGTTTGAGCAGTACCTCGGCAAAGAGCCGCCCGGCTCCTCCGGCTCTTCCACCAATACCTCCTCGACCGATTTTGCTTATCATGGCCGCTATTCGCTCAAGCACGTAAGCTCAGCAGTCAACTCCTTCAAATACCTGAACCCGACCGGCAACAACAGCAACAGCTGGGTCAGACTGGAGGTGGGCAAGGTTTACATCGTCAGCGCATATGTTAGAACAACGAGCGCGAGCGCAACGAGCGTGACCCTATACGCTGGCCCCTTCGAGTTTGGAACGACAACGGCGGCAGGCACGGCGCAATCCGCTTCCCTCAGCATAAGCGCCTCGCAGGGTTGGCAGAGAATCTCGGTTGTGGTCAGCTCGGTGACGGGCACCGCCCCGGCAATGCGCTTCTATTGCCGCAACGCCTCCTCGGGCATCACGACCTACTGGGATGGGTTCATGATTGAGGAGCGCGTGGGCACTGACAATACGCCCTCGCCATTTACTCCCGGCGGCACGACCGTGATTGATGGCGGGAATATCGTTGCTGACACGATCACCGCCAACTCGATTCAGGCGACCGCTTTGCGCGGAAAAATGCTGGCGGGCGGAGCAATGTTTGACAAGGGGACGCTGCTTGCGCAGAATGTAAACCCAATCATTGGGACATGGTATGCTGGAACATTCACGGATGTTACAGCAACCCAAACAGTCAACGTGCTTGACACCACAGACTTTTTCACTGTTGGCGCCGCAATGGTGATTGATCCCTCGGGCAGCGTGAGCTCTTTCCGATACACTGGTAAAACCTCTACCACTTTGACGGGCGTATCTGGCGTTCAGGAATACATGCAATCAGGCTCGATTGTTATCCCAATTTTCCCAGGCCTGAGGATGGACTGGTATGGGGGCGGCGGCGAGGCAACCAACTCCAGCGATCAAGGCTATGTTTTCCGCGCGGGCGGCGGCAACGCAATCGCCTTCTCTGTTGGCGGCGGAATTGTTGCCGATACATTTACCTACACTGCTGGGCAACTCCCCTATATTGACACGCCCTCTGGGCAGGTGACGGGGTATGAAAACAAGATCACTGGCATCTCTGGGTTGGCAAGTTTCACCTCTGATGTGACGAGTTGGCGCATTATCGTTGACAATCCCGGCTTCCCGCAATTTACTATCGCCACGGCGGGAGATTATACAACGCTGACGACCACGAGCGGGAATCAATTTTTGCCAAGTGTGGCAGGAACATTTTTTGCTGTGTCAACGACCGTCAATTCCCCGGTTAATGTTGCTTATCTTTCTTATTCATCGACAACAATCACGTTAAGCGTGCCACAATACTTTGATGCTGGCACCTACATCATTGTGCCGATGTATAGCCATACTGCGCTTGGCGGCGGCACCCCATTCTACAGCATCAACAATTCCCTGAATGGGTATCCAAAAGAAAGCAGGATCAATGATGATGGGATAGATGTCCCGAATGGCACATTCAAGGGTGGGTTGTATATTGCCGCCGCGAATGAAGCTGCTGGCCCGTTGCTTGTTGTAGAAAAGCCATTGATTTATCCGGGCTATGACGTTGAAGACTCCCCATGCGTATTCGCTCCGATATGGACGGGCGGCGGCGGCGGCGCGGAGCCATCATACCCTTACCCGGCTGATGGCGATTTTGCCATTCACTTTTTGAACCAAGCTGAGTTGCCAGGGG
>JACCEC012832814.1_pt1 | contig 26340 bp, 25 predicted proteins | sample 7450121 | NCBI WGS metagenome assembly JACCEC01 (sample SAMN15323455, study PRJNA562643) | freshwater metagenome | isolation source: river surface water | place: USA:Blue River Watershed | collected 2017-08-18 | reverse complement strand
TTCTGCACTTAACCTCTCTCTCGAAAAACCCTCCTCTAAATATTTTTGCATATTCTCTTCAGAATTACTAGAAGCAAAAGTTTCAAAAAATGTTTGTCGTCCAATTTTCTGTAAATCTACTAACTCTGTTGTTGTTGCTTGACTTATCTTGATATTTTCCATATTTTTCAATTATATTGGCAATATTACAAACATAATATGAGATTATTGGTAAAATATCTATGGATATTAACAAAAAAGAGAGAGACCTTATCATCTCTCTCTTTTTAATAAATAAAAAATCAGTTCTATTTATTACCTCAAACTTTGTCGGTTTTTACGCCAAGAACTTAAACCTGTTTCTCCTACTATCTTAATTTCAGATTTTTTTTGCTTATTTTTAAATAATTCGCTTGCCAGTACAGCCGCTATTTCCAATTCAAAATCAGTAGCCTGATGTTCGAGGACACTTGGTTCAAAATACAAGCCAACAAATCGAGTATCGAACTTGCCACTCACAAAAGCTTCGTGTTGTAAAGCAAAAGTACAGAAAGGAAGTGTAGTTGCCACACCCGTAATTTTAAACTCCTCAATGGCACGGAGCATTTTTTCGATTGCTTCAGTACGGTCTTTGCCATAAGAAATCAGCTTAGCAATCATTGGGTCATAATGAATAGGAATTTCCATTCCTTCCTCAATACCATCATCTACCCTAACGCCATTTCCTTGTGGGCGGATGTAAGTTTGTAATACGCCAACGTCAGGTAGAAAATTATTACTTGGATCTTCGGCACATACCCTTACTTCTATTGAATGCCCTTTAATATGTAAATCTTCTTGTTTAAAGCTCAATTCTCTACCTTCAGCCACATAAATCATTTCCTTCACCAAATCTACTCCAGTAATCATTTCTGTCACTGGATGTTCCACCTGCAAACGAGTATTCATTTCTAAAAAATAGAAATTCAAGTCCTCATCTACGATAAATTCAACCGTTCCTGCACCATAGTAATTGCATGCTTTGGCAACATCTACTGCACATTTACCCATCGCTTCACGAATTTCGGGAGTCAAAACTGCCGAAGGGGCTTCTTCTACTACTTTTTGATGACGACGCTGTATTGAGCATTCTCTTTCAAATAAATGTACCACATTCCCATGTTTATCTCCCATCACCTGAATTTCGATATGCTTAGGTTTGGTGATATATTTTTCTATAAAACAAGCCCCATTACCGAAAGAAGAAATAGCTTCACCTACAGCTCTATCCATTTGCTCATCAAATTCGGCTTCATTTTCTACCACCCTCATACCTTTTCCGCCACCACCTGCACTCGCTTTAATCAAAACAGGATAACCAATTTCTGCGGATTTCTGCTTGGCAGCCACTCTGTCGGTAATTGCATCGGGCGTACCTGGAACCATCGGAATATTATACTTAGCAACTGCATGCTTCGATGATAATTTATCTCCCATAACCTCTATAGACTCTGGAGAAGGGCCGATAAAAATTAATCCTGCCTCACTTACTTTTCTTGAAAAATCTGCATTTTCCGATAAAAATCCATAGCCTGGATGAATTGCATCAACCGAGAGCTGTTGAGCCACCTCGATAATTTTATCACCTCTTAAATAAGAATCTTTAGATGCAGCTGGGCCTATACAAACTGCTTCATCAGCAAACTTAACATGCGGAAATTCTCTATCTGCTTCCGAAAATACCGCCACTGTTTTGATGCCCATTTCACGTGCTGTACGCATCACCCGAATGGCTATTTCGCCCCGATTGGCGACCAATATTTTTTTGATTGTTCGAATCACTTTTGATGTTGTTTTGTTGTACGTCTGATAATGAAATTTATCAAGAGTTAAATAGGAAAGGAATATTTCTCTTGAAAGCTTAAAATTAGTGCTGTTTTTTGAATTTTACGCCAAAAATATTGCACATTTTGTATAGATGACTCCTTTGTAAAAGGACTTTTGTTTAAGTGACGAAAATAAGTTATTTTTGCAGAAAATTTAAGCAGATTAGCAATCATTCAATAACAAATCTACAAGTAAAATGGCACAAGATATATTTGATAAAGCTCTAAAAAATTTAGGTCCGATTGGTTCACAAGCGAAATCGTTGAAGTCTCATCATTATTATTCTTTTCCTAAATTAACGGGAGAATTGGGACCTTACATGGAATTTAATGGAAAGAGAATGCTCAATTGGTCGCTAAATAATTACTTGGGATTGGCAAATCATCCGGAGGTTCGACAAGCAGATACAGAGGCAGCAGCAGCCTATGGATTAGCATACCCAATGGGTGCTAGAATGATGACAGGAAATTCTGATTTACACGAGCAATTCGAAAAACAATTGGCTCATTATGTTGGAAAAGAAGATTCTTTTTTATTAAATTATGGCTACCAAGGGGTTATGTCTGTGATTGAATGTATCGTGGATAGAAACGACGTAATCGTATTTGATGCTGAATCTCATGCTTGTTTGATTGATGGAATTAGATTACATAAAGCCAAAGGTGGACAATATTATCAATTTGCCCACAACGATATGGAAAGTTTAGAGAAAAACCTTGTACGAGCAACTAAATTAGCTGAACAAAGTGGAGGTGGTATATTAGTTGTGACAGAAGGTGTATTCGGGATGTCTGGAAAAGTAGGAAGTTTAGATAAAATTGTGGCACTTAAAGAAAAATATAATTTCCGCTTATTAGTAGATGATGCCCATGGATTTGGTACAATGGGAGCTACAGGAGCGGGAGTTCCTGAACATTTCGGTGTACAAGACCAAGTGGATTTGCATTTCTGTACTTTTGCTAAATCAATGGCTGCTATAGGGGCATTTATTGCCGCAAGTGAAGATATCGTAATGTTCTTAAAATACAATATGCGTTCACAAACCTATGCCAAAGCATTACCTATGCCTTTTGTATTGGGAGGAATGAAACGCTTAGAATTAATCAAAAAACACCCAGAATATAGAGAAAAACTCTGGGAAATCACTCGAGCTTTGCAAGATGGATTCCGTAAACGTGGATTCGATATTGGGGATACTACTTCTCCCGTAACTCCAGTATTTTTACACGGTGACTATGATTTACCGACTGTTACGAACCTAATTCGTGATTTGCGTGAAAATATGGGAATTTTCTGTTCAGTAATTATTTATCCTGTTGTTCCTAAAGGTGTCATCATGTTGAGAATTATCCCGACAGCTTCGCATACATTAGAGGATGTAGAATATACAATGGATTGTTTTGAGAAAGTACAAGCAAAACTAAAGGCAGGTGAATACAAACCTCAGGCTTAATTGAAATTGATAAATATAAAAAAGCGGCTTTTCAAATTTGAATAAGCCGCTTTTTTTATTACCATCTAATCAATGCCGACCCCCAAGTAAATCCACTTCCGAATGCTGCTAAGCAAACCAAGTCACCTTCTTTTATTTTTCCTGCTTCCCAAGCTTCGCAAAGTGCAATAGGAATCGATGCAGCGGTGGTATTCCCGTACTTCATAATATTATTATATACCTTGTCATCTGATAATTTTAATGTTTTTTGAACAAATTGAGCAATTCGTAAATTAGCCTGATGAGGAATCAACATATCTATGGCATCTACCCCTAAATTTGTTTTTTTCAATGCTTCTAAAATTACTTCTGGAAACTTTGTCACCGCCGTTTTGAACACTAACTGTCCATTCATGTTCGGATAATAAGTTTTATTTTCCAATAAGTTTTCGTACACAAAAAATTCTCCAAATTCCACATCAGGAAAACCAAATTGCTCCGCTCCCAAATGATACCCCCCATGGCTTCCTGGGCTAATAAGTGCCAATTCTTCTGCATGCGTACCATCCGAATGCAAATGAGTTGTTAAGATTCCTTTATTCTCTTCTGTTGTAGCTTGCAAAACTACTGCTCCTGCTCCATCGCCAAAAAGGACGGCAACATTTCTTCCTCGAGTTGTGAAATCCAAGCCCATCGAGTGCATTTCAGAGCCTACCACCAAAATATTTTTATACATACCACTTTTTATAAATTGGTCGGCTACCGATAAAGCGTAAATAAATCCTGAACATTGATTTCTGATATCTAAAGCACCTGCTTCTTTATGTGTGATACCTAATTCTCGCTGTAATAATACCCCGCATCCAGGAAAATAATAATCTGGACTAAGCGTCGCAAAAATAATAAAATCAATTTCCTCGGGCGAAATACCAGCACGGTCACAAGCAATTCGAGAAGCCTTTGCTCCCATCGTTGTCGGAGTATCCACTCCTTTTTTTCCGAATCTTCTTTCTTTAATGCCCGAGCGTTCTTGAATCCATTCGTCGCTTGTATCCATTAATTTTGTTAAATCATGGTTGGTTACGACATTTTCCGGAACATAAAATCCAATTCCGGCAATTTTTGAGTGATACATACGTCTAATTTATTTAGTTTTTGATGAATAGTATTTTTGTCAGAATGTGTGTGGAATAGAAAAATTATCTTCCGATAGCTACTTTTCTAAGGATATTATCGATAACCTCTTTACTCGAAAATCCATCGGCTTCTGCCTCATAATTCAGGATAATCCGATGGTTAAAAACATCATAAACTAAGGCTTTTATATCTTCAGGAAGTACATAATCTCTCTCATCAAAATATGCCAATGCTTTTGCAGCATTATAGAGAGCAATACCTGCACGAGGCGAAACCCCAAACTGTACATACTTTGCCTCATCTTTTAGACCATATTCTGCCGGACGACGGGTTGCAAAGACCAATTCAATAATATATTTTTCGAGCATTTCCGAAATAGTAATCTTATTGATTTCCTGACCAATAGCCGCAATTTCAGCTTTATTTAAAATCGGTTTTGGAGAGTATTTACCATCCAAATTACTTATTTTTCGTACCATCTCCAACTCATCTTCCTTACTCAAGTAATCCACAAATACTTTCATCATAAATCTATCGACTTGTGCTTCTGGTAGAGGATAAGTTCCTTCCTGCTCAACAGGATTTTGGGTCGCCATTACCATAAACGGTCTGTCTAACAAATGTGTTTCATCTCCGATAGAAACTTGTTTTTCTGCCATCGACTCCAACAAAGCAGATTGTACTTTTGCTGGAGCTCTATTCACCTCATCCGCTAAAATTAAATTAGCAAAAATTGGTCCTTTTTTTACTTCAAAATCTCCAGATTTTTGATTGTAAATCATAGTTCCTACTAAATCCGCTGGTAATAAATCAGGTGTAAATTGAATTCTATTGAACCCCAAATCTAAAACTTTTGCCAATGTGTTGATTGTCTTAGTTTTAGCCAACCCCGGAACCCCTTCCAATAAAATATGCCCTCCCGTAAATAAGCCTATCAATAATCTATTGATTAATCGCTCTTGTCCTATTACAACTTTTCCCGTTTCGGAAAAAACTTCTTTAATCTTTTTATGTAAAATTTGCGAATTTTCCATGAAATTAACGATGACTATCTAAATCTAAAATATTTTAAACGTGAAATTAGCAAAAAGCCTTTAAAAAACGCATTATTTTTCATCAATTTTGCAAAACTTTGCAAATAAAATACGGTTCTTTCCATTTATATCTCGCATTATCTTAATTGAATCAAAACCTTTTCGTTCCATCATCTCTTGCATTTCATTTGCCAAATATTCATTTATTTCAAACCATATACAGCCACCCAGATTAAGATTTATTCTGGCAAAATCAGCAATTGCTTCATAAAATTTCAAAGCATCATCATCCTCTACAAATAGTGCCAATGCAGGCTCAAAATCCAATACATTCGCATTCATTTCTTGTTTTTCACTCTCTCGAACATAAGGAGGATTGCTGACAATAATATCAAATAAGAGTGGGTATTTTGTAGATTTCCCCGATAAAATATCAAATTTTTCAAACTGAACTTTTGTATTGAGTAAATCAGCATTACTTTGAGCTATTTCTAAAGCCCCCTCCGAAATATCAAATGCAGTTACACAATCTTTCGGAAGCATTTTTGCCAAAGATATGGCTATACAACCAGAGCCTGTACCAATATCTAAAATATTTATAGCACTTTCGGATACTATATTATTTTGTCGATATTTTATAATTTCCAGCACTAATTCTTCAGTTTCCGAACGGGGAATCAGTACATTTTTATTAACTTTAAATACATTTCCGAGAAAAAAAGTACTACCGATAATGTACTGTATAGGCTCGTTTTGATTCAGTCTTTCAATAATACCATCAAAATCTATCTCAAAATCCAATGGTTTATCACAGAGAATATCAATTTTATTGATACCCAAATAAAACTCCATTAAAGTATAGGCTATCACTCGAGATTCTTGCCGATTATAGGCTGTTATGGCATTTACTAAAAATTCAAAAGTATTTTTACTTGAATTTTGATTCATAATTCTATTTTTTTACAAAAATATCGACAAAAATAGGTTTTAACTAATGAAAATCACCCCCGAAGACGAAATATATATGTACAGAGCCTTTGAACTTGCAGAAAAAGGCAAAGGAAGTGTTAGTCCAAATCCAATGGTAGGCTGTGTAATTGTATATCAACAAACAATTATTGGCGAAGGGTGGCATCAAAAATATGGAGATGGGCATGCAGAAGTAAATGCCATCAATAGCGTACAAAACAAAACTTTATTGGCAGATTCTACAGTTTATGTAACACTTGAGCCTTGTGCTCATTTCGGAAAAACGCCTCCATGTGCAGATTTATTAATAAAATATCAAGTAAAAAGGGTGGTTATAGCCAATATTGACCCATTTCCTTTAGTTGCTGGAAAAGGCATTGAGCGAATGAAAAAGGCTGGTATTCAAGTAGATTACGGGATTTTAGAGGTTATTGGAAGAAAGTTAAATTGTCGTTTTTTTACCAACGTAGAAAAGCAAAGACCGTATATTATCCTGAAATGGGCTGAAACATTCGATGGATTCATAGGAACAGAAGGTAGCTTTCCTGTGCAAATAAGTAACCAACTTTCTCAAACATTAGTACATAAATGGCGAAGTGAAGAGGATGCTATTTTAGTTGGCTACCGCACAGCACTTCACGATAACCCTCGTTTGAATGTGCGTTATTGGAAAGGTCGAAATCCAATAAGATTTGTCATTGATGAGCAACAATCCTTACCCAACACATTACATCTTTTCGATAAATCCCAAGAAACTATTTGCATTCCTTCGGCAGATATTACAAAATGGCTCGAATATATGCAGGAAAGAAAAGTTGGTTCTGTGATAGTGGAAGGGGGAAGGAAAACATTAGAAAAACTGATACAAAAAGGTCTATTTGATGAAATTAGGGTATTTAAAAGCCCAAAAACTTTGAAAAAAGGTATTTTAGCACCTTCTTTGCCAAAAAATCTCAAACTTCTATCGAAAGAAGATATTCAAGGTGATGAATTATTAACATTTATCCCCTCGAACGAATAAAAAAACTTATAATTTTTTAAGCAAAGTAACTATGAAAATTGCCATTATTGGTTGCGGAAATATGGGTATGGCTTTTGCCCGTTCGTTTCTGCAATATGATTTAGTTAAAAAAAGTAATTTACTTTTAATTGAGAAAAGTCAAGAAAGAAGTATCGCTCTAAAAGCCAGCAAAGAAGGTGTTGTAGTGGATGTTATTAATAATCAAATTACAGATTATGAGCTTATTATTCTATCGGTCAAACCTCAAGATTTCCCGACTGTTCAAGAGGAGTTAAAAGCCGTCATTCAGCCCCATCAGGTTGTTTTATCAATCATGGCAGGAGTACCAATGAGTAAAATACAAGACGTATTGAATCATAGATTAGTAGTTAGGGCGATGCCCAATACTCCAGCAATGCTCGGAATGGGAATCACGGGGTTCACGGCTGCTCCAGAGGTTGATGCTACCAAATTGAGAAAAATAGAAAATCTTATCAATGCTACTGGACGTTCGGTATATTTAGAGGATGAAAGTATGATAGATGCTGTTACGGCCTTGAGTGGTAGTGGACCCGCCTATTTTTACTATATTGTTAAACAAATGATTGATGCAGGCAAACAGATGGGATTTGACGAAGGAATGGCAGGATTATTGGTCAAACAAACCATGTTGGGAGCTTATCATCTAATTAATAATGCCGAGCAAAATTTAGACGATTTGATTAAGCAGGTAGCGTCTAAGGGTGGCACGACCGAGGCTGCATTAAAAACTTTTGAAGAACACCAGATAGCTACAGGAATAATTCAGGGAATTTTGGCAGCTGAAAATAGAGCAAAAGAATTATCCAAATAAAAAATAGCCCAAGAAATATATCTTCTTGGGCTATTTTTTTATTCCTTTTTTGCCTCACTTTCGTCAATTTCCATCAAATCTTTCAAAGTAGCATTTTCGTAAACCTGTAAATTAGCATCCCTTACCTTTTCCATAATCGGGCGGATTTTACAAGTTTCCTCATCAGCACAATCATCACATTTTCCATAGAAATGAAGAGAAACACACAACATCGGTGAAATCGGACCATCTACGATACGAATAATTTTTGCCAAACTGATTGACTCTGGAGCCATTCTTAATTGGTATCCACCTCCTTTTCCTTTTTGGCTATGTAAAATACCATTATTTCTAAGTTCCAATAAAATAGATTCTAAGAATTTTTTAGGAATTGCTTGTTGTTCGGCAATATCAGCAATCAAAATCGGATGCTTTAGTGCATATTTTTCTGCTAATACCTTCAAGGCTTTGAGTGCATATTTAGCTTTCTTTGAAATCATTTCTTATGATGCGATGAAGTTATTTTACTATTGATTAATGTATTTTTACTATATTCGATAGAAGCAAAAGTACAATTTTTCAATCATTTAGCAATATTTTTTTAAATTAAAACTTCGATTGAATTAATATTTAGCCTTTCAATTCGGAATATTTACACCAAAAGTATATTTACTGTTTTATTTTTTATGGAAATTTAACAATCAAACCACAAACTAAGTATTTTTGTAGGCAATTAACTATTAAAATTATGTCATTAGAGCAAAAAATAAAGCAGATGGCTCACGATAATGCCACACAAATAGTTGGCTATCGTCATCACCTACACAGTCACCCAGAATTATCCTTTCAAGAATATAAAACTGCGGCATTTATTGCCCAAAAACTTAAAGAAATAGGACTTTCCCCTCAAGAGGGTATTGCCAATACGGGAGTTATCGCTTTGATTGAAGGAAAAAATCCTTCTTCCAAAATCATAGGACTCCGTGCCGATATCGATGCATTACCTATTTTTGAACAAAATAATGTACCTTATAAATCGACCAATGAAGGGGTAATGCATGCTTGTGGGCATGATGTGCATACGTCTTCATTATTAGGTACTGCCAAAATTCTAAATCAATTGAAAGATGAATTTGAAGGTACCATTAAGCTAGTCTTTCAGCCAGCAGAAGAGAAAGCTCCAGGCGGGGCTTCTATCATGATTAAAGAAGGTGTATTGGAAAATCCTAAAGTAGGAAGTATGTTAGGACAACACGTAGCACCAAATGTACCTGTCGGAAAAATTGGATTCAGGGAAGGTATGTATATGGCAAGTACTGATGAACTGTATCTAACTATCAAGGGCAAAGGTGGTCACGGGGCGATGCCCGACCAACTGATTGACCCCGTCTTGATTGCTTCTCATACAATCGTTGCTCTACAACAAATCATTTCCCGAAATCGCAAACCAGCAAGTCCTTCAGTACTTTCATTCGGCAGATTTATCGCTGATGGTGTCACGAATGTTATTCCGAATGAAGTCACTATTCAGGGAACTTTCAGATGTATGGATGAAGAATGGCGAGAAGATGGTCTGCGTAGAATGAAAAAAATGGCAGAAGGAATGGCAGAAGCTATGGGTGGAACTTGCGAATTTACGGTCGTAAAAGGATACCCTTTCCTCAAAAATCATCCAGAACTTACTCGCCGAATGAAACAAGAAGCCATCGCTTATATGGGGCAGGAGAATGTGATTGATTTGGACTTATGGATGGCGGGAGAAGATTTTGCTTTTTATTCTCAGGTGGTAGATGCTTGTTTTTATAGATTAGGAACAAGAAATGAAGCGAAAGGGATTATATCAGGTGTGCATACCCCTACCTTCGACATTGATGAAAGTGCCTTAGAAATAGGACCTGGCCTGATGGCTTGGCTTGCTATTCGTGAACTTAGTTCTTTTCAATAACCAATTACGCCTTAATTAATACCACTTACCGAATAATCTCCCTAAAAACATAGGCTGGCATTTTTATTGCATCAAATCATTAAAAATGTCAGCCATGAAAACTATCCTTTTTTTATTACAAACCATTGAGGGATGTTCTATATTCTTTTGGTTTAATTTAACTGGAGTTCCTTTTTATAATTGGAAAATAGGGACAAATAATAGTCGCAAAAAAATTATTTTTTTGAAGAAATTTCTGCTAATTTATCTTTATCCTATTTTTTTAGCATGGGCATTTTGGGAAGCCTGGCTGGCTTTCTATACACATCAGCCGAGCTATGCTTTACTTTGTTCGTTATTACCTTTGGGGTATTTTATTTACATTCATTGGATGAGTAAATCCTGATTCTTTTGAAATAAAATGATTTATTTTCTCCTTTTGATTAAAAATGAAGACATGATTGAATCAAAACCTTGATTGATATCTGCTTCAATAAAATCAATTTTATATTGACCACATTTGAGCTTTAAATCATTATAAAATTTACGAATAGAATTTTGATAAAAATCTTTCACTTCTGTCGGATTAACTCGAATTTTTTCTCCACTTTCAAGGTCGATAAATTCATAAGGTCTATCTTCAAAATTAAAGTCCATTTCTGTATTTTTATCACTTACATGAAAAAGTAATACCTCATGGAGATTATGTTTCAAATGTCTTAAAGCTGAGAATATCTTATCGGAATTTTCGAAGTCTTCAAACATATCACTAAAAATAATCACTAACGAACGTTTATGGATTTTTTCAGCAATTTGATGTAAAGTTTCGACAACAGAAGTCTTTTTATTAGGCTTTGAGGATTGTAGAATATTATTTAACTCCGTAAAAACTTTATTAACATGAGTAGCAGTAGATTTCATCGGTGTTTGTACATCAATGCTATCCGAGAATGAAATCAAACTTATCGCATCCCTTTGTTTTTGTAATAAGTAGGCTAAAGTGCCTGCTGCCAAAGCACTAAAGACAATTTTTCCATGATTTTTTTCAGGATAATACATCGATGACGACGTATCTATTAGAATATGACACCTAAGATTAGTTTCTTCTTCATATCTCTTTACAAACACTTTATCGGTTTTGGCAAATACTTTCCAATCAATATGACGGGTACTTTCTCCATTATTATACAAACGATGCTCGGCAAACTCTACCGAAAAACCATGGAAAGGCGATTTATGTAACCCTGTGATAAAGCCCTCCACTAATTGTTTGGCAAGAAACTCTACATGCCCGTATTCCCGAATTTTTGATAAATCTATGGATTTTGTCATCGTATATTTTTTGGGACTATTTTTTTGTCGTTTTTTTTGCCTGTTTAGCTCCTTTTTTAGGAGTTACCTTCTTTTTCTTACTGACTTTTTTAGATTTAGAGGCTACTTTTTTCTTCTTTTTCTTATGTACGACAGCTTTTTTGGCTTTATTCTTCAATACTTTTTTTCTTTTCAATTTAAAAGGAGGCTTAGTTTCCTCTGTTGTGTCAATTACCAATATTTCGTTGGAATTTTCAATCACCCCATCTGGTCTTTTAAGTTCTACTTCACCTTTTTTACCAATAACTGTCACTTTTACTCGAGCCACTCCACTTCTCAACATACCCAGACGAACAGCCGCTGGATAAGTAACATCGATAATTCGCCTTTTACTATATGGTCCTCGGTCATTCACCCGTACCACACACCACCTGCCCGTTGCTAAATTTGTAACTTCGAGCATAGTGCCAAAAGGATAAGTTCGATGAGCACAAGTATAAGATTCTCTATCTAAAATTTCACCGTTTGCGGTTTTTCTACCATAAAATTTTTTGGCATAAAATGACGCAACTCCGATTTTCTCTGCTCCAAGTACCGGGTCTTTCGCAAATGAAAACGACGGAATTAGGCAAGAAATTAGAATAAAAATATGTATTTTTTTCGATAGCATAGAGAGTTAGCCTTACTTAAGAAAGTGCATAGTTACGAATTTTTTTGCAATGACTGAAACAATTTTTATTACGTTTTTCAAGAAAAAATTAAATTTAGCTTAGTTTTGACAAAGTTAAAATAAAAATATTGTTATTTTTGATAAAAAAAAACTTAAAAAATTTTTCTTAAATTAATTAAATCTTATATTTGAAAATCATTCTAAACCTCTAAAACCTAAAGGATTGTGGAAAGAGAAGACAGAGACAAAATTTACTCCAAACGTGTAAGAGCGGGTAAGCGAACCTACTTCTTCGATGTAAGAAGTACCCGTTCGAGTGATTTTTATTTAACTATCACCGAGAGCCGTCGTTTTTTGAAAGATGGTGATTTCGTTTTCGAAAAGAGCAAGATGTTTGTGTACAAGGAAGATTTTAATAAATTCCTTGATGCACTTCAAGAAACAATTGATCACATCAAAACAGAATTGATGCCTGACTATGATTTTGACCAATTCAATCATGATTCAGAATCAGATGGACTCAACAGCAGCAATCAAGACGATTATGCAAGTGGTGGTTCGGATTTGAAATGGGAATAATGAACTTCATTTTTCTTATTCCAAATCATAGGAAGTTGAATTTTATCAACTTCCTTTTTTTATCTCTTTCCAAATACTTTTATCATTTCACACAAATCCTTCGCTCCATATATTTTAGCATTGGTATAACACATTCCTTTGAATTTATGGGTTATTTTGCTTTATTTTGCAATTATTTCACAAAATTAACCATCAAAACAAAGCTTTGATTTTGTTTTATCAAAATCAGGCGAATTTATCCTATGGCTTTACAAGTCGGTATTGTAGGTTTGCCCAACGTAGGCAAATCGACACTTTTCAATGCGGTTTCAAATAGTGCCAAAGCACAAGCAAGTAATTATCGTTTTTGTACCATCGACCCTAATGTAGGGCTGGTTGATGTTCCTGACGAACGCCTCAATAAATTATCCGAATTGGTGAAACCTAACCGCATAGTTCCTACTCAAATCGAAATCGTTGATATTGCAGGATTGGTTCGTGGTGCCAGTAAAGGTGAAGGATTAGGAAATAAATTTCTTGGAAATATCAGAGAAGTAGATGCTATTATTCATGTTATCAGATGTTTTGAGGATGAAAATATCTTAAGAGAAGAGGGTGCTATCAATCCGATTAGTGACAAAGAAATTATCGATACAGAACTCCAATTAAAAGATTTGGAAAGTGTTGAAAAAAAGATTCAAAAAATCGAAAAACAAGCACGCGTTGGTGGAGATGCCAAGGCTAAAGCAGAATTTGATATTCTCAAACGATGCCAAGAATTTTTAATGCAGGGTAAAAGTATTCGTTCATTGGGTCTAACTAAAGAAGAAATGCCTGCCATCGAGGATTTGTGCTTACTTTCTGTGAAACCAGTGTTGTACGTTGCTAACGTTGATGAGGCTTCTATGCACTCGGGGAATGACTTTTCTACTGCTCTACAAAAAATTGCTGATGAAGAAGGTGCTCAACTCATTGTTCTGAATAATTCTGTTGAAGCTCAAATCACTGAATTTGAAGACCCTGATGATAAATCAATGTTTTTGGAAGAATATGGTCTAAGTGAACCGGGATTGTATAAATTAATCCGTTCTGCCTATAAATTATTAAATCTTCGTACTTATTTTACTGCTGGTGTGCAAGAAGTAAGAGCATGGACAATTCAGCAGGGATGGAAAGCCCCACAGGCAGCAAGTGTCATCCATACAGATTTTGAAAAAGGATTCATCAAAGCAGAAGTAATTGCTTACGATGACTTTGTAAAATATGGTTCAGAGCAAGCTTGTAAAGAAGCAGGTAGGTTGAGAATCGAAGGCAAAGAATATGTTGTTGCAGACGGGGATGTGATGCACTTTAGATTTAATGTCTAACGTAACTCTCTTAAAAAAATCTAAAGAAAAACGCATTCAGAACTTGAATGCGTTTTTCTTTTTTTAGTAGCAACTTCAACATCGGATGTTAAGATTTATATTTGCACAAATAAACCCCTACTAAAGACTCAATTTTGGTCGATTTATTTGAAAAGATTTTTCAGTTTTAACGTTATTTTTTATCAGAATCAGCGTCTAAAATAAAAACACTAAAATTTCAACAATTAAAGTGTTTTTTGTACATTTGATTGAAATGTAGGCATTTTCACCCAAAAAATTATTTCAAACTAAAAAAACAATAAAATGAAAAATTTATTTAACCTCTTATTATTAAGTTTCTTGACATTTTCTGTTTTAACAGTAAACGCTCAATCGGAAAAAAAAGGCTCAAAAGGAAAACCTAAACCTGAAAAAACCGACAAAAAAGAAAAAGCAGATACCAAAGAAAAAAAGCAAAAAGAAGAAAAAGCTGATAAAAAAACCAAAGAAGAGAAAATTGATAAGAAAGCTGATAAAAAAACTAAAGAAGAAAAGACTGATAAGAAAAAAGACAAAAACGAAACTAAGATAAAAGACAAGGACAATAGCATTAAACCTGCTCCAAAGCCAAATAATACAAAAGATGATGGAAAAGAGGCGGATGTAAATACCCGTAAAAAAGTTGCTGGTGGCGACAGACAAGTCGGAAAAGATGATAAAGGTCGTACGATATTTGAAGGACCTCGTGGCGGGCAATATTATATCAACTCAAACGGGAATAAAACTTACTTGAAGGCTGATAATAAAAAATAAAAAAAGTATGGCTGCCCCAAAAAAGGCAGCCATACTTTTTTATGAAGATTGAGGTCTAAATTCTTGCATTATTTCCCGATTACAAACTAGAAAAGGTCCTTCAATCAAATCAATACAATATGGAATTGCAGGGAAAACAGCATCTAGGCACTGACGGATTGCTTTCGGTTTACCTGGCAAATTAATAATAAGGCTTTTATTTCTGATTCCTGCCGTTTGACGTGATAAAATCGCAGTAGGTACGTATTTTAAGCTTTCCTTTCTCATTAATTCTCCAAATCCAGGCATCATTTTATGACAAACAGCTTCGGTTGCTTCAGGAGTCACATCTCGTTTGGCAGGGCCTGTTCCTCCAGTAGTGACAATCAAACAACACCCTGACAAATCAGCCATTTCGATTAAGGTTTGTTCAATCAATACTTGTTCATCAGGAATTACACGATAAACCACCTCAAATGAAGAAAGTAAATATTCTTTCAAAGTTTCGACGACAGCCTTTCCAGGAATATCCTCATAAATACCCGCACTTGCCCTATCCGATACATTAATAACTCCAATTTTTATCGCCAATTGCTCTTCCATTAGTTTTAGGCTAGATTATCAAAAAAAATCTCTATCTCTCTCCAAGTTTTAAATCTCTGATACCCTTCCAATTTTTGATTATGAATCGCATCAAACAATAAAGCTTTTCCTTGAAATGGCTTCAGGTTTTTCTCATGGTCATCAATCAAATAATCAGCTGAAATAATCGATTTATCACCACATAAAACAATATTTTTCCACGATATAAACGAAAAGTGTTCTTCTAGCCAATCTATCTTTTCTTTCAGCGAATACGGAAATTCTGTGGCTGCCGAGACAATAAATATCTCAAAATTATCATGTAACTTTTGAATTACCTCTACTGCATCTGGCATAACCTCCATATCCCTGAAAAAGCCGGGCTTGAACAATTCTGCACGAACAATTTCAGTATGTTTCTCATCTAATACCTCAAAATAACCTTTACCAACAAAATGGTGTTCCTGAAAATCTGTCCCGACAAGCCTATTGTAAGTAGCTAAAATTTTTTTGCCGGCAGCAGCCATCACATCATCCATGTCGATAGCTATTCTTTGTTTTTTCATAAGTTTTTTAAAAAATCCTTCTAAGTTATTCGAATTTAAAGGTACTAGTATTTTATTTTACCAACAAATTAAATTCAATATTTACATCATCACTTCCAGGATTTGCTGTGCCATCTTTGCTTATTTTTCCGTTTACCAAAGGTTGGTGTCTAAGCTGTACTTTCACCTTGCCAACTCCTACACTATTAGTCGTAATATTCCCTAGAAGCCCAACTGGAAATCCATTTTTATCTTTATCTCCATAAGTATAAGTGATTAATGAGGCAGGACTTGGGGTAAATACAAATAAATGTTCTTCTTTATTCTCAGTGATATCTTGGGTGATATCTTCCGCAGGAGTTTTTGATTCATCTAATACTTGTACAGAAACAACATATTTTTTATTTGCTTCTAAGACAATATCATCGATTTTGGGGGTCATTCCGCCATCACCGTCTTTGTCCGAATAACTAAATGTTTCTGTTTTACCATCAGCCGAAAATTGTAATTTAACAGTTGTAATTAATTCGTTTTCCTCGTGGATATCTACAGATGTTTTGGTACAAGACGAAGCTAAAATACCAAATAAAAAGCCAGTTGAAATTAGTTTTTTAAACATATTGTTAGTTTGTTATTGTTTAATTCTTGACAAATTTAAAAAAGCAAATTCACAAATGCAACATTGTTGCAAATTATAAATTATATTTCAATCGAATGGAAATATTTCTTCCAAAGTCATCCGAAAAATAGCGAAATCTATTCAGATAATCTCTATACTTTGTATTGAGTAAATTATCAACCCTAAGTGAAATATTGATATTTGATTTAGTAAAAACCTTAAAAGTAGAGCCAACCACCGCATTTAATAAAAAATAGGCAGGTGGAGCTGGTGCAAAATCTCCTCCATTTTGATTAAAAATAATTTCTTCGGGCTGAATTTCTGGAAAAATTAGTTGGGAAGGTATGTTTTTTTGTCTATTTACCCATAAACCTGAAATCATCATGAAAGTCTGCTTTTTTTCCCATTTAATAGCATTCTCCCATCTGTTAGCAGGAATTAAAGGTAAGGCTTGTTGATGACTTTGGTCGTATGCGTTTAAATATGAAAATTTAGCATTCCAAGAAATTTGCTTTGTCATTTTAAGTGAAGAAGAGATATCCATGCCCTTAAATAGGGCGTTGGTTTGTGTATAAAAAAACTCTGGAAATGCACCTCTAATACTTAAAGCTAATCGCCCAGTAGGAGCAAGAAATATATAGTTTTTAATGGAATTCAGATAAAAATCTAAGCCAATATTCCATTTACTCCATCCTCCCGATACGGATAACGAATGATTAAATGCCCACTCTGGATTTAAAATAGAACTACCTTTTTCGTAGGTGGCGGCTCCATGATGAATTCCTTCGCTATATAGTTCATTGACACTAGGGGCTCTCCAAGCAGAACTTGAATTTAGTGAAATTCTAAGATATTCTTTAGGTATGAAATTAAGTCCAATGGTTCCCGTAAAATTTTCATTAAAGCGATGATCTTCCGATAATGTTGATGTCCCTTTTGGTATTCTATATACATCCAAACGTCGAAAATCATATCTTAATCCACTCTCTAATTCCCACTTTTTTCCAACGATACGCTCTATCAAAAACATTCCAGATGTTAAATTCTTAAAATTTGGAATCAAAACCGTTGTTGCAGTAGGGATTTTCAGATATCCTGAGGTGATATTTTCTTGGTATAGACTTGTCAAACCCAACATTCCAGTAATTTTTTTGAATAATGGTTGATGCTCCCAAATTAATTCGCTCGAAAATGTATTCAAATCAAATAATTGTATCAAATTTCTGTCTCCCCTCAATACTTCTACTTCTCGCCTAAAATTATATTGTTTACCTAAAGTCAATCTTAATGTTCCCCAAGGAATTGTCTTAAAAACTTTTATTTTCCAAAGCTGATGAAGTACATCTTGGTAAGGTCTATCTATCTGATAACTAAACTTTTCGGGCGTATAAATCGGTAAAGGGTTACGTCTTTGTAAAGCCTCTTGTAAATCATTGATATTGCCGATGTGTGAACCTGAAAAAATCCCAATAGTTGTCTTAAATTGACTAAAAAATACTTCCATATCTACTTTCTGTGATTTTAAATTCGTAGTGATAGAAAAATTATTCTCATTAAGACCTGTATTTACCAAATTATAGCTTGGCGTACTGATATTCCCTCCTTTTTTATAAGTTCCTTGTAAGCGAACACCTACTTGAAAAGGCAATTTTTTACTAGAAAATTTATTGAAAGCGTTTTCCAACATTCCAGAAACTGTATATTGCCGACCATTACTTAAAAAAACTTGATTTAATTCTCCCTTCCATTTGGTTGAATCAGGTAATTTTTCGGGTTCAAGTAAAATCACTCCAGCAATAGCATCGGACCCATATCGAACACCAGCAGCCCCTTTAATGACAGTCATTTTTTGAGCAGTAAAAGGGTCAATTTCTGGAGCATGTTCAGCCCCCCATTGTTGTCCCTCTTGCCGAATACCATTATTTATCAATAAAATACGATTAGAATGCATCCCATGAATAACTGGTTTCACGATACTACTGCCAGTTTGAAGGGTAGTAACACCAACCAATTGCTTCAGTGATTCCCCTAATGCCAAACCCGAAGTTACTTCTAAATCTTTTTTATCCAAAACTCCCTTAGCTTGAGTAATGTCGGATTGTTTAAGTGATTTTATTTCTACACCATTTAATTCGATATTTTTCTCTAATAACAAAAAATCTTGATTCAAATCAGCTTTCAAATCAATCTGTACTACAAGCTCAGAATAACCTGTCATGGCACAAATCAAAGTATATTTTCCTGGACAAATATGGTTAATAGTATATAAACCTTGTTCATCACCAAGCACCCCCCTAGTCAATTCAAGAATACGGACAGATGCTCCTGCCATTGGCATTCGATTGGATTTATCAAGAATTTTACCTTGAATACTCAAATTACATTTGTCCAAGGGTTGTTGGGCAAAGGTAAATTCAAAAAGACATAGGACTAAAACCAATATTCTCCAATCAAGGACTTTAAATATTTTCATGCTTTCATAGAGTATATCATAAATGCAACACTATTGCAAATATAAATAAAAATACCCTATCGAATTATGATAGGGTATTAATAAATATTAAATTTTATTCAAAAAAATGCTTTTTAGTTATATTACTATTTAAACCTAATTTATTTTAAGCAAATTGGGGTAATAAAAACCTCAGATTTTTTTTAATTGATACGAGAATAATATTTATTATAAATTGCTTCGTATTTTTTTGCAAGATCTTCTTTTCCATTTCGGCTACAAACACTCGCTAAAATTTGAAGATTTCTCAAGTTGATTTGTAGATTTTCTTGAACATTATTCGGCATCCATTCGGCACTAGTATATTTACTTTTATCTGTAAAGTAAGCTAAATTTGCATCTGCCCTGCTCGCTAATGTTTCGGCAATTTCTAATGCTTTTTTACTATCCCCTACTTCAAAATAGTACATTACATAGTTTGTACAAAGTTGATCATAAGGAATAGATTTATCAGGCAATACTTTATTGGCAAAATCTAATACTTCCTTCGCCTTCACTTTTTTATCTTCTCTTACTAACTGATCAACCAAGCGTAGAAATCCTAATCTTGCAGTGATAATTGGGACTTTCAAGAAAGTTTCAGAATCATAATATACTTTGTCATTATCCATTTGTCTCCAAGACATTTTCTTGAGCATATTATTATACATGATATCCGAATTAACCAATCCATCCTCTCCTGCACTTACTTTAATTGGCAATAAACGATAAGCATACCCTTCTAACTGCATATAATCTTTTAGATTCAAATAGTTATTTGAAGCCAATGTGCCAGCGAAATAAATTGGTCTTTTCCAATTATTTTGTGCAATCATTTCTAATTGCATCAAATCATTTTTAAACAAATCTCTCTTGCCGATACTCCAAGCCATTTGTCCGTTCAGATATGGTTCGAATTGTTTAGGTACAAAACCTAATTTTTTGACTTCTTCTATGTCATAGTTTAGAACTAGACTGTCCGAAGGCAAAGAGTTAATACTCTCGCCACTTTGTAAAGGAACTTGAATAACAGGGTCATTATTTTTCACTAATTCGAGGAATTCTTTCAAATCGACAGCTGCTATCGGACGCTCATAATAAGGGATTTGATCATTTACACCACTCAATAATTGATCGGTACTAAATGTAATAGGTAAGCCCTCAGATTGATATGTTTTTCGTTTCATTTGCTCACAATACCAATCCGTTCCTAACAAGCTCAAATTACAAACTCTAACATCCGTTCTAAAACCTTCTACTTCTTGAACATACCAAAGTGGGAAAGTATCGTTATCTCCACCGGTAAATAAAATAGCATTCGGAGCACAAGAATTGAGCATATTTCTAGCAAAATCGACCTGATGGTAACGATTTGAACGATCATGACCTTTCCAATTTTGCTGAGCCATTAATACAGGCACAGCCAAACCTACCACACTTGCCAAGATGGCTCTCGACTGAGCATTTTTAATAAATTTCGAGATATAATCAGCCAATGCCATCACTCCAAGTCCTACCCAAATTGCCCAAATATAGAAAGAACCCACGTAAATATAATCACGCTCACGTGGTTCGACAGGTGGAGAATTGAGATATACCACTAAGCCAACACCCGTCAAAAGGAATAGCAAAAACATTACTAAAGCATCCCTTTCTCTTCTGAAATAGTGATATAATAATCCTAAAATTCCAAGTAATACCGGAATACCGTAAAAATTACTTCTTCCTTTGTTATTTTTAACTGCTGGAGGTAAATCATTCTTTCCTTCGAAAATATTGGTTGGCCCTGCTCCCTCGATATCACTTGAGCGACCCCAGAAATTCCAAGCAAAATATCTCCAATACATATATCCCATTTGTCGCTTAATCATATAACCTATATTAGTGAATAATGTAGGCTTTTGATCAGGCGAAAGACCCATTTCTTGACGATAAATTTGTTGGTGAGACCCCTCTGTACTCCACATTCTCGGTAACAAGCTTTCACTGTTTGGTCCCCAAACATATTCTGGCTTATAATCATAAATTTCATACTTATCTTTACCAACTTTATACATTGGTTCACCATTTTTTATATCTTCCAATTTTCCAGTAAATACTGGTCCATATAATAAAGGGCGACTGCCGTATTGTTCACGTTTCAAGTAAGAAACATAATTCAATACATTACTTGGGTTATTTTCATTAATTGGTGGATTATAGTTTGAACGAATCAAAGCAATGGTATAAGACGAATATCCGATAAGGACAAACGCAAATGAAAGTAAAATAACATTCGCTGTTTCTTTTTTATGTTTTTGAGTGTAATAAATACCATAACTTAAGCCAGAAATTAGGGCAATCACAAAGAAAATAATACCTGAGCTAAATGGTAAACCGAAAGAATTTACGAACAATTTCTCGAAAGTAAAGCCTAAAGAAGGTAAACCTGTGATAATTCCTGAATTAACGACCGCCAATACTACTAAACCAACAATAAAAGCAATCACACCACCTCTAAAAGTAATGTTTTTAGCTTTTTTGTAATAATATACCAAACCTAAAGCAGGAATTGTGACTAAATTTAACAAGTGAACACCAATAGATAATCCGACTAAATAAGCAGTAAACAATAAAAAACGATTCGCCGCCGCTGGCTCATCAATCGTTTCCCATTTGAATGCAGCCCAAATAACAATAGCAGTAAAAAATGAAGACATTCCATATACTTCAGCCTCAACTGCAGAGAACCAGAATGAGTCAGAAAAAGTATAAACCAAAGCACCTACTGCACTCGACCCTAGGACCAAAATAAGGTCTGAAGTTTCTAATTCATCTGCTTTTTTATTGATAACTTTTCTCGCAAGTAACGAGATTGTCCAATACATAAATAATATTGTGAATGCTGATGCAAGCACCGATACCATATTGACCATCAAAGCTACTTTTGTAACATCGCTTCCTGCCAATAAAGATGCCATTCGGCCAATTAATAAAAATAGAGGAGCTCCAGCAGGGTGTGGTACTTGTAATTTATAGGAACAAGCAATAAACTCTCCACAATCCCAAAAACTTGCGGTAGGTTCAACGGTAAGGGAATAAGTAATGAGGGCAACGGCAAATACTGCCCATCCAATGATATCATTTAGCCTTTTAAAATTGTTCATCATATGAGATTTTGAATGTAATTTCTCTTTATTGCTCAAAATTAGGGAATTTGAAGGATAATTAAATAGATTTAAAACTTAAATTATCTTAAAATTATGAAAAAAACGACTTCGAATGGTTCAAACACTACTGATACGGTATTTTTTTGAACAAATGATTCCTTTTTGTGTGAATGAATCTTAATTTTGTGGGCGAAAAATTATTCTTTCACCAAATCGGTACAAATCAAATCAATATCTAATTTCAGAATATGCTTGGAGTAACTTCGGATAATCAATTGAAAAGACTCATCATTATTGGCGACAAAGTGTTGGTTCGACCTAAAAATCCATCTGATAAAACCACATCAGGTTTGTATTTGCCACCAACTGTCACTGAAAAAGAAGAAATCCAGAGTGGTTATGTCATAAAAGTAGGGCCAGGTTATCCTCTTCCAGCTCCATCCGAAGAAGAATCTTGGAAAGAAAATGAAGAAAAAATAAAATATATGCCCTTGCAAGCCCAAGAAGGGGATTTAGCTATATACCTGCAACGTCATGCCATTGAGGTGATGTATGAAGGAGAAAAATTTATCATTCTTCCCCAATCGGCGATTTTAATGCTTGAGCGATTTGAAGATTTATGATGTGTTCATTAAGAGGGCGAAAAGACTTTCGCTTTCGCCCTCTTTTGAATTAATTTTCTAGAAAATCTAAATCTTTGTTATGAGTTTCGGCAATGGTCAAGGTCGAATAAAAGCCTAAAGCAAAGCTAATTAGTCCGACTATTGCCCCAGCAATAATGATTCCTTGATCGGGTTTGAAGAACTTATACATCGTGGTCATCAATACCACCGTTCCACGTACCATATTCGGCACAGTTGTTGCCGCTGTTGCTCTTAAATTTGTACCAAACTGTTCAGCACCAACTGTCACAAACATTGCCCAATAACCCGTTCCCAAACCAAGCCAGCAACAAAGGGCATAAAGCGAATTAGCCGATTTTACCATCCCTGAAAATAGATATACAATTACCCCAATAAGAGCAAAGAACATCATGTAAGCAATTGCTTTTTTTCGTGAATGGAGAGCATGGCTAATAAAACCACTTCCAAAATCCCCTATTGAAATACCGATATATGCCCACATAATTGCCAAACCCGGATCAACCTTTTCAGAAATCCCTAATGCTTCTCCAAACTCATTGCTAAGATAGGTTAGAATACCAATACAAAACCAAGTGGGCAAGCCAATACCGATACACTTCATATAGGTCGAAAATCTTCCCCAATCATTAAAAAAAGCAAAGAAATTACCTTTTTGAACATGTTTTTTCTCTGCTACTTCTTTGTAAATTCCCGATTCAATTACTCCTACCCTCAACAACAAAAGTAAAATACCTAAAGTACCTCCCACAAAATACGCAACCGTCCAATCTCCCGAAAGCTTAACGGTAAATGTCGCAACCACAGCCCCGAACAAGCCTACTCCTGCTACCAAAGAAGTACCAATGGCACGTAAGTTTTTAGGTAATATTTCAGAAACCAGCGTAATTCCCGCTCCCAATTCTCCTGCCAAACCAATACCTGCAATAAAACGAAGCCATTTATAAGCTTCTATTCTATCCATAAATTCAATCTGTGGAATCAAGCCACAAGAAATATTTGCTAAAGAGTAGGTAATAATAGAACCGAAAAGTACTGAAAGCCTACCTTTTTTATCCCCTAGCATTCCCCAAAGAATCCCCCCAAGTAATAAGCCAATCATCTGAAAATTGATAATAGCTGTACCAACAGATGAAATATCCTCTTTAGAGGTCAGACCCAAACTCTCCAAACTCTGAACCCTTACGATTCCAAAAAGCTGCAAATCATAAATATCTACAAAATAGCCTAAAGCCGCCACAATCACCGGCAGGCTAAGCAGGTGTTGCATTTTTGTTTTTTCTTGAGTCATCTTGCTTACAATTCTTTAAGTTTAATATTTCTCCATTTCACTTTTATTCCCCCTCCGCTATGTATTTGAAGTGCAATTGAACCACTTCTTGAGCCAATTTTGGAGTCTGTCAGTGTAATCATCTCTGTTCCATTCAATTGAGTTGTGACAACATCACCTACTACTTTTACGGTCATTTTATTCCAATCCCCCATTTTCAGGGCTTTGTCTTTTTCGGGTTCAGGTTTAATTAACCAACCTCGTCCGTATGATTCATAAATTCCTCCAGTGGAATTTCCGGGAGGAGCAACTTCCGCTTGCCAACCAGAAATTTTTGTTCCCTCGATTGAAGAATGAAAAAAGACTCCGCTATTTCCATTTGCTTCTTGCTTAAATTCCACCGAAAGTTCAAAATCTTTGAAGCTTTTTTCTGTCGCTAAATAGCCGTATTCCTTATCAGGGCCACTTTCACATACCAATAGTCCATTTTCTACATACCATTTTTCAGTACCATAGATTTTCCAACCTGAAAGGTCTTTACCATTAAAAAGTTTGTGTTTTTTGGCTTTTTGTGCCTCTACTGAAAGCCCTACTAGTACGAGCATCAATACAAACAAGTAATTTTTTACAGTTTTCATTTGTTTTTTGTTTAATTTACTCGAGTTAAAAGATTGAATATTTTTACAAATTAAAGATAAAATCTCTATCTTGCAGTACTAAAATCTAAATTTTTCATGAAAAAAAAACTTATCTACTATATTTATACAATGTTGCTTTGTATAAATTTCTCCGTATTATTTGCCCAAAATCAGCGTATTCAAAGCAAGTTTGAAGGAACCATCAACGGAAAATTTCCGATTAGTTTGAGTTTAATAATTGAGGATAATTTAGTAGAAGGAACTCTTATCTACAAAAAAGTCGGAATTCCAATCAAAATTGTCGGAAGTATCGATAATGGTGAATTTACTTTAAACGAATTTGATGACAAAACCCAAATTACGGGTACATTTACGGGAGAATTAACAGGTAGAAGATTGGTTGGTTATTGGTTTAGCCCATCTGGAAAACAAATGTCATTTTTGGCAGGGATAAGTGAAGAAGAATATGCCCCTCCAAGAAAAAATATATCTTTATCAGGAAATTATGCCTATAACCTAGATAAAGATTCAGGCTCGGGAAGCCTATATGTGCAACAAATATCACCAGATAAACTTATCATTGAAATGCAAGCCGTAGGGGCAGCACCTGCTTTCAACCAAGCTATCATCGAAAAAACAGAAATTAAAGTTAAAAATAATATTGCCTATTATGAGAATACAACTTATGGAAATTGCAAACTCAAAATTTCTTTTTCTGACAATGGAGCATCAGTTATCTATCTTCCAAACGGATTTGATTGTGGATTTGGAAATGCTGTATCGGTTATCGGAAATTATCTAAAATACGACAATAAAAACCCTAAATACAAGCCATGAAATATTTATTTACAATTCTTATTATATACTCGCTGACTCTGCAATCATTTGCCCAAACTCCCGAAAATGACATTCAAAATACCATTACACAAATTTTTGATGGTATGCGACAAAGTGATACTACGCTCATCAAAAAAATGCTCCATGAGTCGTGTTTTCTGAAATCTATCGGTAAAAATAAAAATGGTGAAACCCGATTACAAGAAAATGCCATTCAGGAGTGGCTGAAACAAATTGGCTCGCCACACCCTGGACTTATTTTTGACGAAAGACTTTTGAGTTTCGATATTAAAATTGATGGCGATATGGCAATGGCTTGGGTACCTTATCAATTTTATGTAAATGATAAATTCAACCATTGTGGAGTTGATGTATTTACTTTAATGAAAAGTAATAACCTATGGAAGGTTGTTGGTATTGTTGATACCCGTAGAAAGGAAAACTGCCTTTAAACATCATCTTTTTCTAGAATAATTTCACCAAAATATCTTATATACATACCCAACCTGTGCTAAAAAAGTGTGATTTTCTTAGCATAGGTTAAAAACTTTATGCTCCACAAATGAAAGTATCTCTTAAAAATTTGCTTTTCCGTTACGAAAAACTTACACAAATCTACACATTGCTGTTTAGACTGTCGTTTTCTTCCTGCTTCATAGTATCCCTAAGTAATGAACTTTCGGTATTTTTTGACACTCCACAGGCATTTGAAGCCGTG